>ERZ1034713.1-NODE-1-length-205979-cov-30.168625_pt1 | contig 205979 bp, 163 predicted proteins | sample MGYA00520692_ERZ1034713 | MGnify/ENA primary metagenome ERZ1034713 (study PRJEB33766, sample SAMN09781717) | gut metagenome | biome: gut microbiome | host: Homo sapiens | place: Madagascar | study: EMG produced TPA metagenomics assembly of the PRJNA485056 data set... | reverse complement strand
ATATATATATATATTATACCCGCATTGTACATATAATCCGTTGTAAAAACAACAAATTACTTGATAAAATACAATCAATAGCCCATTGTTCCCATTTTTATACAATTTTAATGCAGATTTTCACACAAAAAATGCAATACTAAAAAGCAAACCGGACCAATATAGCTAAATGAATTGTCATTTGGCATATTGATCCGGTTATATTAAAATGCTGCATCCGCTTATTTTGTGCTTGAATTTCTGTACTCAAGCGGTGTCATTCCATACAGCTTCTTGAACTGTCTGTTAAAATGCTCCACGTTCTGATATCCTGCCTCGATTGCGATATTCTCAACAGTTGTGATGCTGTTTCTAAGCAGTGTGCGTGCCTTCTTCATCTTGGCATTGGTGACCAGCTCTCCGAAAGTCTTGCCTGACTTCTCCTTTATGTACTTGGAGATATACGGCTCTGTCAGGTTGAACTGTGCAGCCATGTCTGCAAGCGATACTGTCTTGTAGTTGGCCTGGATGAAGTTGAGCATGGCAATATAGCGCTCATCCTTCACGTGACTGTCAGCCTTGGTGGCAAGATAATGGTTTACCGCAACAACAAGCGCTCCGATTGATGCCTTGATGATATCCTCATCCACACCTGTGCCCCAGAACATACTGCCGTCAACTGTGATACCCACATATGCCATAGCCTTTGATGAAGATCCGTGTGAAAGCGCATGCTCCTCGTATACAGTGAGCTCAAAGCTGATGTCAAAATACTGCTTAATTATATTGCTGACTGCATCGAGACGGCCGTTTCCATTGGCATCTACCTTTCTGGTGCTGTCATTGTGTAAAATAACTGCCTCTGCAAAAATTCCGTTTACCTGCTTAAAGTGGCACTCCGGTATAGTGAAATATGGATGAAAATCCACATAATTGTCTGTAAAGATACTGTGTACCCACTCAGGTGAAAGCTCCTTGTGCTCCTCGTCCGATACCTGCTTGACCATGTATCCGACCTGCTCTCTCATCTGCTGTGGCACATTGATACCGAAGCTCTGCTTAAGGATATATGCCACTCCGCCCTTTCCTGACTGGCTGTTGATACGGATAACATCAGCCTCGTATGTCCTGCCGACATCCTTTGGATCTATAGGCAGATATGGAACCGTCCACTTATCAAGCTTCTTTTCCTCTCTCCATGCCATGCCCTTTGAGATAGCATCCTGATGTGAGCCTGAAAAAGCAGAAAAAACAAGGTCTCCCGCATATGGCTGTCTCTCGCCTACCTTCATTCTGGTAAATGTCTCATACTTCTCCCTGATCTCAGGCAGATTTGAAAAATCAAGCTGTGGATCCACTCCGTGTGAGTAAAGATTCATGGCAAGTGTCACGATATCTACATTTCCTGTTCTCTCACCGTTTCCAAACAGAGTACCCTCTATCTCCTCAGCTCCTGCAAGCACACCAAGCTCTGATGTGGCAACACCGCAGCCTCTGTCATTATGAGGATGTAAGCAAAGCACTACTCCGTCTCTGTACTTGAGGTGCTTGTTGATATACTCTATCTGTGTGGCAAAAACATGTGGCATAGCATTCTCTACTGTGGTAGGGATATTGATGATGGCCTTATTATCAGCCTTTGGCTGCCATACATCAAGCACAGCGTTGCACACATCAACCGCATAATCCACCTCAGTTCCCGAAAAGCTCTCCGGTGAATACTGGAAACGGAAATTACCGTCAGTCTCTGCCGCAAGGTCTCTCAGTAAAATAGCTCCGTCAACTGCAAGCTGCTTTATCTGTTCCTTTGACTTCTTAAACACCTGCTCACGCTGTGCAACAGATGTGGAATTGTACAGATGTACAACTGCCCTCGGCGCTCCCTCAAGTGCCTTGAAGGTCTTCTTGATGATATGCTCTCTGGCCTGTGTCAGCACATGTATAGTGACATCATCAGGAATCATATCCCTCTCAATAAGAGCTCTCGTGAAATTGAACTCTGTCTCAGAGGCTGCCGGGAAACCCACCTCGATTTCCTTAAAGCCTATATCTACAAGCATCTTAAAGAAGTCAAGCTTCTCCTCAAGACTCATCGGCTCGATTAGAGCCTGGTTGCCATCACGTAAATCAACCGAACACCACAGTGGTGCTTTATCTATATAATCCTTCTTAACCCAGTCATAAGTGCATTCAGGAGGCAGAAAATAACTGCGCTCGTATTTTTCATATCCTTTCATCTTAAAACCTCTTTTCGTTTGAACTGATATAATTGTAACACATAAGCGCAGTTATTGGAATGATTATATTTAATCACTTTGGTTGATGTAATTTAACTTTTTATAAAAATATAATCAACTTTATTGATTTTGATTATTCTAATCAGATATTTAGGCTAAAATATCCGGCTAATCCTCTCTCTTATTCCCCCAGAAAAACAATGCAACTGTTCCCGGACCGGTGTGGCTTCCTATAGTCGTACCGATATCATTTATCTCTACTTTGCCCTTCATCTTAGGGAAGGCAGCCTCAATCAGATCAGCTACGGCTTTAGCATCCTCATAGCATGCAGAATTTGATATATAGACCTTATCCGAATAATCGGCACCATCCTTGCAGAGTGCCTGCATCTTCACAAGCATCTCCTTTATTGCCTTCTTTTTGGTGCGGATTTTCTCTCGCACAATAAGCTTTCCCTCATTGCTCACATTCATGAAAGGACAGATATTAAGCACATTTCCCACGAATCCCGCGGTCTTTGAGATACGGCCGCCCCTGATAAAAAATGTAAGGTCTGATGAGAAGAACCAGTGATTCACCTCAAGTCTGTGCTCCATGGTCCAATCAGCCAGTGTATCAATATCCATGCCGCTATCCCTAAGGTCAGCGAGCTTATCCATCAAAAGACCAAAGCCTGACGATGCTGCCAGCGAATCAATCACATATATCTTTCTGTCAGGGTATTCCTCCTCGAGAGCCTCCTTTGCAAGCCTTGCCGAGTTGACTGTACCTGATATACCTGAGCTTAGTGTACAGTGAAGCACATCATATCCCTCATCAAGAAACTGCCTGAAGTACTCCATGTACTCCCCCTGATTGATCTGCGAGGTCTTTGTCATGGCACCTGCCTCCATTGCCTTGTAGAAATCCGGCAGTGGCATGGACTGTCCTAAATCATCCATATACTCTTTACCGTCAAGCTCATAGTGAAAGCATGCGTACTTAATATTTCTCTCGAGCATATGCTCCCTGGTAAGATCTGCTGTCGAACAGCAGCTAATCACATAATTTGACATATTATTTTCCTTTACCTTTTGACCTTTTATCATTATATGTAGTCAGATACATATGGTATCTCATGATATAAAATATCGTCAAGCTTTGCAACAGCATCATACGTAGTTTGTATTTTACCCATCTGCAAAAGCTTCTCAGCACTCTTGTAGCCTAAAAGCAGTGTGGTAAACGTGCCAATAGACATGCTTAGGTGATACTGTGGATTTTTGTCGGTGAGAGCACAGTGCCCTTTCTCAAAATCAATGACAAATGTGCCATTGTTCCACGGCAGAAGCTCATCTGCTATCTCAAAGCTAAAACAGCCGCCCGGGCCATCCGGGTCACAGTTATACTGTGATATAAACTGCGCCACGTCGATGATTCTGCCCATGGCGTATGGTCTTATTGTCTCCTTTATATCACTGTCATCGAGCTCAAAAGCGATGGGCTCGCTGTAATAGTTGTTGCCTCTGACCTCATCAATCATGGAATCGTGCGCATGAATGTACTCCCACAGACCAAGCTGCGCCTCACGGTTTAAGTAGATGAGCTCCTTGATGTGCATGACATCGGAGCTGATAAGATACACCATATAGCCACACGGTTCGTCATCCTCGTTATAGTAGATGGCGACCATCGTATCGTCCTCATCCCAGCGGAAGTACTCCTCCCAAGCCAGATTGTTTCTGTACAGACAGCCGTGAGTCTTCGCGGCAAAGTGAGTATGAAGCTTCTTAAACTGCTCGTCATCCCACTGCACACGGCGCACATAGCCGGGCTCCTTAAGCTTTGTAGGAATCTGTCTGTCCTTTATCACATATGTCATCTTGTTTGAGATAATCTCCCAGCCAAGCCCTCTGTAAAGAGGTATGGAGTATGGATACAAAAGGGCAAACGACTTGTTGCTATCTCGCATCCTCGTAAGACTCTTTCTCATAAGCTTTTTCATGAGGCCATGTCCGGTGTACTCAGGATACGTGCACACACTTGTGACAAAGCCTACCTCGTAGCGCTCACCATATATATTCATATCGAGCGGATATACAGCAAACTGAGCCACAAGCTCCTCTTTTTTGTCTATGATATTGAAGCAGCCAAGCACATCAGCTCTCTCAAGCACCGGAAACTTCGACTGCTTGATTTCATCATCCTTCCAACCGGTCTCGGCAAGATCTGCCTCTGTTACCTGAAAAGCATAACGAAGCAGTGCATTGTATTCCTCCGCATCATCCTTTGTCAGTACTCTTATCTTAAATTCATCTGATTTAAAAGAATGCATAGTGTCCTTTCTCGCCTGTCTTTACTGTATACATCAGATCATCCGCCTTCTTAATGAGCTCAGTAATCTGACTCTCACTGGTGACATTTCTCTCATATGAAATACCAATAGAACAGGTGATATTCTTCTCCTCTTTAAACTCTACGTCATGATTCAGGTATTTCGTTATCTGCCTGCTGAAGCCATCTGCCTCTGCAATCCTCGCATAGATGTCCTTCGCAATATTCTCAAGCTCGTATCTGGAGCATGACTCAATGACTATGATGAACTCATCACCGCCATATCTGCTCACAAAGCCTCTGTCCTTTGCCACTTCCCTGAATATAAAGGCCATCTCCTTAAGTATCAGATCACCTATATCATGACCATACGTATCATTATAATGCTTGAAATTGTCCAGATCAATAAACATAAGTCCCACATCCATACCACCTGATGTCACGCTTATGCGCTTTTCAAGCTTTTCAATCTCCTGATACATGCCTGCTCTGTTGTATATGCCCGTCAGCATATCGGTAACTGCGGCCTGCTTGAGTCTCCTGTTCATCTCATTAGCCTTCTCGTTGGCCTCAATACGGGCAATGGAATACTCAAGTTCTCTGAATAACAGCTTGAAAATACTCAAATCATCCTCGTTGAGCATGTATCGCTCTATGGAGCCATGCCAGTTGTCCTTCATGCGCACATATGCTATAAGCACACTTGAAAGCGCATCATTCTTGATAAAAGGCACCGCAGCAAATGAACATACATCATCCACGCCAAAGTACGAGATGATATTTTCATGCTCGTAGAAGTCCTCTCCAAGCTTTGATGTGGCAAACCCCTCCGGATAGTCTATCATGATATCACATATACCCTTTATAACCTCATCTGTCATATCACATTCTGTATCATTATAAAGCACCTGCGGCTCCTTCGCGTGCAGATCTATAATCAGCGCACAGTCCAGACTGAAATGATTGATAAAATTGCTCATGGCATTTTCAATCATAGTCTCCTTCTTCTGGTCATTTACATCGACAATAGTCTGCCATATGGAAATAAACTCAATCTGGCGCTTTGAGCTCTGATAGTCCTTAGCAAGTCCCTGCTGCTTTACAAGCAGATCAATCTGTCTTTCATTGATAAAGCCTTCACTCAGTGACTCTAAATTGATATTTTTTAACATTTCAAGCGGAGCTGCTTCTGCTATTTCATGCATTCTTTTACTGTGTGCATCTAAAAGTATTCTCTCATGCTCTATAAGCTCATTTTTACCGAGCTGTTCAAACAGCTTAATCCTGCTTTTCCTGTATATCGAATATGCAAAAAACTCATTGCCCTCCGCATTAACGAGGTATCTCTCTGCATCCTCAAACTGTAAAAAGGCTTCTTCCTTTTTATCATCGTGCCACAAGAGCATAGCCGATGCAAAGGAGTACAGAAACATCTCATCATCGCATCTGGAATAGTCATGAACAGTCTCTGTTCTTGTGCTGTCAATTACCCTGTATATGACGTAATTGAGAAACTGCTTGCAGCTGAGCAGATAGCGCTCACAGCTGAATCTGTCACCTGAAAATATAGATGCAAGTGCAAGAAGCGCATATACCTTACTCGTGTTGCACACTCTTAAGCTGTTTAGATGAAGCTTTATAATAGTCTTCATGGCAACTAAAAGTGCTTGGACAGCCTCCTTATAATTACCCTGCATGATATAGTTAAGAGACTTATTATAATACACCTCAGCTATATCCTCAGGCAGCTTCAGATAATATAACATATTGATTGCAGCATCGTAATAATCGTCAACAAGCTCATTTTTACCCATGGCACTCAGATTGTAGCCTATAGCCGTAAGTACTCTCGCAACATATATATTGCCGTGTTCCTTCATGAACTCGTATGTACGGATAACATATAAAAATGCTATCTCATTGAGACCGTTTGTGCTGGCAAGCATGATAGTCTTCTGATATGCATCATACACAAGCTGCTCATTTCCTATCTTCTTTGCAAGCTCAAGTCCCTTTGTAAAATGCTTTAGCAATGATTCATCATAAAAGGACTGTTTCACCACATCTCTACTATTGTCATATGCGTAAATATATATATGCGCAAGATGATTTCTGTATCCGTGCTTTATAATCTTTTCTATAAATTCATCACTGACAGGTATATCCTGCACACAGAAAAATATATTGTACCAGCCCGACATCTTTATCATAACGGACAAAAGCTCGGACTTGAATTCGAGCAATTCATCATCCGCCAAAAGTGCATAGTCATAGGCTTTCTTTGCACAGCTCTCAGCCTTCTCAAGCTTGCCCTGATACATATAGCAGGTGCCCTTCATAAAATAATATATAGAAAAATAATGCTCACTGTCACTTTCCGGTATCAGCGCCTTGTACTCATTTGTAAGCTCAATCGCTTTGGACATCTCTCCAAGTAAAACAGATGTCCTTGCATAGATCAAATAAAAACGTCTCAGACTCTTTTCATCAATCCATGCATCCTCAAACTTAATCTTGTGCTCTATGATACGACAGCCTCTCTTTGCCTGCTCATAATCCAGAAACTCCATAATATTTGATGCTTCCTGAATACTCTGCTCAAAGTTTGTAGTGATATACAACTCGTCATCACTTGTGTCTCTTATATGATTCTTCTGTTGTCCTGCACTGCCTATATAGTATATGGCACTCCTGTCCTCAAGAGACTCGACTATACGATCCCACACCTCAACAGTACTGTCAGTACCCTTGACCTGGACATTAACACCTAAGACAATACCGATATTGGTGCACGGATTGTCAATCAGATACTTGATGGTCTCAATAGAGCTCTTTGACGCCATCTGGAATCTGTTTATCACAATCATCAATGGTCTCACTTCTGAAAGCCTCTTAAGCATGTCAACTATGGCCTTAGTCATGCGTCTCTGCTCGTATGCTACCTCATTTAACAGCACTGTCTCCTCTCGGAAACACTCACCGGTCTCATAATAGCTGTTTAACACCTGTCTGTGCAGGTAGTACACACCGCACTCCTTCTGGAAATCATCAAAGCTTCCACCAATAAAGCGCCTGTGCATATTGCATATGATGTCTAAAAATGGCTCATAAGCTCCGACTAAAGTGTTGTAAGAGAACTCACTGTATGCAAAAAAGACGTTATCCTCATTGCTTTGATAACGTCTTATAACCTCAAGATTTTCAATCGAAAAATCATTGCTATAATTCGCCATTACGATATTTCGAGTCTCTTTTCCTATGCGATTGTAAATCTGTTCAATTACCCCACTATAATACTTTTCTATCATCTGATAACCCCATCACGTTCTAAATCTAACACAGGATAAATCTTTCCATGTAGTTAAATTTCCGAAATAATCCTAAAAATATAATAGCCCAAAATTCCTAAAAAGTCAATCTTTTGACTCAATAATGATAAATTTTCCTCTATGGATATCAATCACTGCATGGTCATCAATTATTTCATTGGATATGCCAAGCGATGTAAATCTGTCAAAGGAATAATCAGTAACAGGATACTTAAAGCCTCTAAGGCTCACCTCATTGTCGTCTGTCACTGCTATAAGCGAGACAAACCTGCCATACTGGGCTGATTTTTCAATGGTTACGGGCTTATCCGCCATCCTTATACGGTTGTTTGTGTCGATAATGCTGATGTCAGCTTTACTTTCCAATCCAATTCCCAAAAGCGAAATATTGCCGAGCACATGATCTATTCTGCTTCCTGTTGCTCCAAGCATCACTATGCTTCGTGCACCCTCTCTTATGGCAAGTCTTATGGCATACTCTGTATCAGTATCATCCTTTATGGGATTGAGCCTGTGTATCTCTGTCTGTCCCTTTCTCTCAAAATACTCTAAGGCCTTTGTCGTGGCTGAATCGAAATCACCTACAATTATATCAGGCGTGACACCGTTTTCGTACAGGAAATCCATTCCGCTGTCAGCCGCAATTATGGCATCTATTCCGTCAGTCTTTATCTCATTTAAGCCGAATTCCTTATCTATTTTTCCACCACATACAATCAAATACCTCATTTTATCCACCTTCTTATAAATAACATATCCACATTCGCTACAGCCCCGGAAGCATTTTTGTTTTAACCTGCATCTGTTACATCATGATATTCAGAAAACCCTTTACATTTTCTTCTATATCTCCGCTAAACACCGCACTTCCCGCAACAATGATATTGGCTCCTGCTGCAAGCAGTGTCTCCACGTTCTCAAGATTAACACCACCGTCCACCTCGATATCAGCCTTATTTGCGGTTTTCTCAAGAAGTGCCTTTAAGTCGCGCACCTTGTCTACAGTGTACGGAATAAGCTTTTGTCCTCCAAAGCCCGGATTTACAGTCATGATAAGCACCATGTCCACCTTGGGAAGCACATACTCTATGGCTGAGAGCGGAGTAGCCGGATTTAATGCTACACCTGCCAGTATGCCTTTTTCCTTTATTGCCTCGATTGTCCTGTCAAGATGCTTACATGCCTCCGCATGGACTGTGATGATATCTGCTCCTGCTGTCGCAAAATCATCTATATATCTGACCGGCTCATCTATCATCAGATGCACATCAAACATACGCTCTGTGCACTTTCTGATTGTCTTTATGACCGGCAGTCCTATTGATATGCTTGGAACGAAGCTGCCGTCCATAACATCTATATGCACATACTGTGCTCCGGCCTCATCAAGCTGCTTAAGCTGCTCTCCGAGTATTGAATAATCCGCTGATAAAATTGATGGTGATAAACAGTTCATGTTTTCCTCCGTTTGATTATGCTTTAAATTAATACTTTTGTCTGTTTTTAAGCTCCTCATATAAAAGCTTATAATTATCATACCGCACCTGCGATATTTTCCCATCTGAAAGAGCTTCCTTCACGCCACAGTCCGGCTCATTTATATGACTGCAGCCCTGAAACCTGCAATATGGCTCATACTCTACAAACTCCGGATAACATGTCCACAGATCTTCCTTTTCAAAGCCCGGCACATCCATCGAGCTGAAGCCGGGTGTATCCATGATATACGTGCCATCCTTTATCGGAATAATCTCAGAATGTCTGGTCGTATGCTTTCCGCGCTCTATTTTCTCACTTATATGTCCGGTCTCCATCTGCACATCATCCTGCAGACAGTTGATGATAGATGACTTGCCAACTCCCGATGGACCTGCAACCGTGGTTGTCCTTCCCTCTAAAATGTGCTTTATCTCATCTATGCCCTCACCTGTTTTCGTGCTGGTAAAAAGCACTCTATAGCCAGCCGGCTCGTATATGCTTTTAAGCTCCTGCTGCTCTTTAGGTGTGATTAAGTCCTTTTTGTTGAAGCATATGGTAACCGGGACATGCTGGTACTCCATCATACACAAAAACCTATCAAGCAGGTTGAAATTGGGATCCGGCTTTGCGGATGCAAAAATAACCAGGGCCATGTCTATATTGGACACAGCCGGCCTGATAAGTTCGTTTTTCCGTGGCAGTATACGCTCGACATTGCCTATGTGCTTTTCATCATCGAGGACTGCTATGTCGACGATATCGCCAACCAGCGGCTTTATCTTTTGTTTTCTGAAGGTGCCTTTTGCTTTGCACTCGTAGAGAGTGCCGCCTGTGGCAGTTTCTTTTGCTTCTTTGGTTTCTTCTACGTAGACGTAGTAGAAGCCGGCAATTCCTTTAATAATTTTTCCTGTCATGGTTTTCCTTGTGTACTTTTGTATTTGCAGGAGTCACGCTTTCGGCGGGGTGCATGCCGCGCTTTGAGGTTGTGTGGGTGGCGGGGGCAGGCATATATTCCTCTTAAAAAATATGAAGCCTGCCCCGGGCTCTCCTACGGACAGGCTATGGCTTGCTCTGCCCTGTTTTTTCCTCGGTAGGTTTATGGCACCCCGGGGCAATTCATATTTTTTTCTCGGAACACATGCCTGCCCCGCTTCCTTAGTTCCTCTCCGCGAGTTCAGGTTTTCGTCCGCGGGTTGGTGTGGGAATGGGGTGCGGATTGCACCACTTCGTGGGTGCTATCCGGTGGCTACAATAAGGACATGTATTGCCATCCACGTTTTCATCAAATTATGGTACTTGTACAGAAATCGTTTTTTCTCCCGGCTTTTCACCTGTTACATTTCCATTCTCATCCTTGACAGGCTCTGTATACTGCCATGTAACCGTTACTGTACCTGTTTTACAGTTCATTGTTCCACTTACTGTAACTGAAGCTGATGTTACATCACTTCCGCTTGCATAAGTTTTTCCGTCAGAACCCACAAGTGAATATGAACCACCTGTAATATTAACTTCTCCGATATCAAGCTTAACTGTCTTACTTACGTTAGTTGATATCTCCTGCTTACCCTTACTGAGTGTCAGTGTGATTGTGGTGCCTGCGGCTACGGTTTCACCGGATTTGGTCTGGCTGATTACGCTGCCGGCTGGTACTGTGTCGCTGTACTGGGAGTCAGCATAGGTATACTTGAGCCCTGCTCCTGCGAGGGCGCTTTCTGCATGTGACTGTGAGGCGCCTACTACGTTTGGCACGGTGATTGGCTTTTGGCCCGGTGAGAGGGTGACTGTTACTGTGCTGCCCTTTGCGGCCTGTTTCTTTGCTGATGGTGACTGTGCTGTTACTACATCTGCTGCTACACTGTCATTGTAATCTCCATACTCGAAGGTGACACTAAAGCCTGCTGATTCGAGTGTACTCTTTGCTGAGCTCTTGGTCTTTCCGATTACACTTGGTACCTTGACCATCTCAGATGTGCTATCACCTTTTCCTGCGATAACTACATTAATCTGTGAGCCACGTTTTACTGTATCTCCGGCCTTGACATCCTGCTCAAGGATTGTGCCGTCCTTTTTATCTGACTGCTTTGTCTCAAATGCAAATACTGTGAGGTCAAGCTTTAAGCGGTCTACTGCCTTCTGAGCATCCTCCACTGACATGCCTCTGATGTCAATCATCTGGCCCTCTGTCTCAGTCTGTGTCTCTGACTCTGATTCAGACTCGGTCTGTGTCTGTGACTCTGTCTGCTGTGACTCTGAGTTCTTTTTGCCGCCAAACTTAAACACTCCTGCCACTGAAAGTGCAAGATATATGATAACTATTACAATGATTACGGCTGTTACTATACCCATGATTGTGATTGCTTTATCCATCTTTGGATTTAAAAGCTTGCCGTCATCATCATCGTCATCGTCTTCTTCGTCATCATCGTCGTCTAAGAGTGACTCATCATATTCATCATCATCGTCTTCATCGTCAGCATACTCATCATCATTATCTGCATCGGTATCATCATCGTTTAAGTCCTCTGCGACACCTCTGCCCTCTTTTATCTTGTCAAGCTCCTCCGGGCTTATAACCTTGGTCTTGCCACCGTCAACGAGTGGTGCTATTGTGACGAAATCCTCATCAGGATGCGCAAGAGAGCGCCTTATGTCTGTGAGAAGCTCCTCAATAGTCTGGTATCTGCGGTCCGGTGTCTTTTGTGTACACTTTAAGATGATTTTCTCAAAGCTGATTGGCAGATCCGGTGCGTAGATGCTTGGCCTTGCAATCTCCTCCTGTAAGTGCTGCAGTGCAACTGCCACCGTGGTATCACCGTCAAACGGCACACGGCCTGTAACCATCTCAAACATTACGATTCCCAGTGAGTAAATATCACTTCTGCCATCGACGAAGCCGTTTCTTGCCTGCTCCGGAGATGCATAGTGTACTGAGCCCATCACATCTGAGCTTATTGTATTTGAAGATGTAGCCTTTGCAATTCCAAAGTCTGTCACCTTTACCTTGCCATCTGTAGAAATAATGATATTCTGCGGCTTGATATCACGGTGGATGATATTTTTATTGTGAGCGGCCTCTATGCCCCTTGCCACCTGGATTGCAATACTTGCAGACTCCTTGAATGACAGCTGACCCTTTTTCTCGATATAAGTCTTAAGTGTGATGCCCTCGACATACTCCATGACAATGTAGTACAGACCATTCTCGCTGCCTACATCATAGATATTTACGATATTCGGATGCTCAAGTCCTGCTGCTGACTGTGCCTCAGCACGGAACTTGGTCACAAATGAACTATCCTCCGAAAACTCCTGCTTTAAAACCTTTATAGCTACGAAACGGCTTAGTATATGGTCTTTTGCCTTGTATACATCGGACATGCCGCCTGCGCCAACCTTGCTTAGGATCTCATATCGATCCGATAAAAAACTTCCTATCTCTAACATCTGTTATTACCTCGTCTTAAAATGGTTTAATAATCATTACAGTGATATTATCGCGGCCACCGTTTGCATTGGCCATGGCGACAAGCTGTGACGCTGCTGTCTCGATATTATCATTTTGCCTAATAGTATCGCATATTTCTTCATCTCTCACCATATTGGTAAGTCCGTCTGTACACAGAAGAATCCTGTCGTCCTCACATAGCTCGACCTCAAAGAAGTCTGCCTCCACATGATCTGCTGCCCCGACAGCTCTCGTGATGATATTCTTGTCCGGATGAACTCTCGCCTCGTCGGCATTTATCTCACCCATCCTGACCATCTCATCAACCAGTGAATGATCCCTGGTAATTTGTCTGATCTGCTCTGTGCCACCTACAATATAAAGCCTGCTGTCACCTATATTGGCCACAAAAAGCTTGTTTCCTATAATTGTTCCTATGACTAAGGTGGTACCCATTCCACGCTTAGCTTCATCCTCACGAGACTCAGCCACCAAAAGCTCATTTGCCTTGTTGATAGCCTCTTTGATGATGGATACCGGTTCATCCCCGGCATTTCTCGATACCGATGCAACCACACGCTCTATAGTGTATCTGGAAGCATAGTCACCGGCTTTGTGTCCTCCCATTCCATCTGCTACGATGAAAAGATTCGGAAGATTTCCTACTGCAGTGTCAGACGAGAAATAAAAATCCTGATTCATCTCACGAATAGCACCTGCATCCGTAATGGAAAACGTCTTCATCTAGTTTATTCCTCTCTCTTTATCTATATGCTTCTTGCGAAGCTGTCCACAGGCACCGTCTATATCTCTGCCCATTTCCCTTCTAATAGTAACATTAATTCCGTTTTTTTCAAGCCTATTTTTAAAAGCCTCTATAACACCCTTGTTGGACTGCACGTAGTCGCGCTCCTTTATCGGGTTTACCGGAATCAGATTTATATGGCAGTTCATGCCATGTACGAGTGACGAAAGCTCTGCTGCATCCTCGGCTGTATCGTTCACTCCGCCTACCAGGCTATACTCAAAGGTGACTCTGCGGCCGGTCTGTGCAAAATAATATTTGCATGCATCGACCACATCATGTATATCATAGCTGTTTGCAACCGGCATGAGAGCTTTTCTCTTTTCCTGGTTGGAGGCATGCAGTGAAAGCGCCAGCGTGATAGAAAGCTTTTCATCTGCAAGCTGTCTCATGCGCGGTACGAGACCACATGTGGAAACTGTCAGATTGCGCTGGCTGATATTGATTCCGTTTTCATCAGTGAGAAGCTCTATAAAGCGCAGCAGATTGTCGTAATTGTCAAGCGGCTCACCTGTCCCCATGACAACTACATTTGAGATGCGCTCTCCTATGTCCTTGCCTATCTGATAAATCTGGTCAATCATCTCAGACGGCCTAAGCCCCCTGACGAGACCATCAAGAGTTGATGCACAGAATCTGCACCCCATCCTGCAGCCAACCTGCGAAGATATGCATACAGAGTTTCCATGCTTGTACTTCATAAGCACACTCTCTATGACGTTGCCATCGTCGAGTGCAAAGAGATATTTTCTCGTGCCATCGAGCTTTGACACCTGCACCTCCTCTTTTTTTAGCGAGATGAGTATTGCATTGTCCTTTAATACCTGTATGAACTTTTTTGAAATATTGGTCATCTCATCAAAGCTGTCCACATGCTTCACATGAATCCACTCATATATCTGCTTCGCACGGAATTTCTTTTCTCCGAGCGATATGATAAACTCTGTGAGCTCGTCCATATTCATTGATTTGATGTCAGTTAGTTGTTCTTTTATCTGTTCCATATCGTTTTTATTAAATCTACATTTAATTATTGTTTTTAAACCAATTTATATTTATTAATTCATGATTTATTTTAATATCATAATTTGCTTTTTACAAATCTTGCAATAAAGAATCCGTCACTTCCATGCTCACCGGGCAGTATCTGTTTCATTCCGGTGCCCTCAGCAAAGCTCTTATCCAGCTCAAACTCCGGATGCTTTTCAATAAACCACCTCACATTGTCCTCATTCTCAGCCTCATCTATCGTACATGTACTGTAAACGAGCACTCCGTTTGGCTTCACGTATGTATGCACGGTATCAAGTATCTGTCTTTGAAGAGCGGCAAGCTCATCTACAGACTCAGGCGTCATCTTGTAGCGTATGTCCTTCTTTCTTCCGAGCACTCCAAGCCCTGAGCACGGCAGATCACAAATGAGTATATCTGCCTTTCCCGCCGAATCAGCATCAGGTACTGTGGCATCCCACACCTCTGCCGACATATTGTTAAGGCCATGCCTTTCTATATTTTCCTCAATCATATCGACCTTGTTATCGGTCAGGTCACGCGCGAGCACATGGCCGCTTCCCTGCAAAAGCTCAGCTATATGGGTGCTCTTGCCACCCGGTGCTGCGCATACATCTATCACATAGTCACCCTTCTTTGGAGCAGCCGTCTGTGCAACAAGCATTGAGCTGATATCCTGCACATAGAAAAGCCCGTCTCTGAAGCTCTGCAAGCCATTCAAATAATCAAATCCAGATATAACAAACGCATAATTAAGTTCATCAACCGCTGTGACCGTCACACCCTCTGCCTCAAGCATCGCGCGAAGCTCATCCGGAGTACACCTGGTCAGATTTGTCCTGATGCTTATTGTGCTCTTACTGTGAAAGGCCTTGAAAATCTCCTCTGCCTTCTTCTCTCCGTATGCCGCAACAAATCTGTCCACTATCCACTGTGGCATAGAGTATCGGATGCTTAAGGTATCAAGCTGTACTGAATCTATATTTCTTGCAATATTTCTGAGTACACCATTTACAAAGCCCGAAAGCTGTGCAAACTTATGCCTCTTTGCAAGCTTCACTGCCTCATTGCATACAGCTGAATCCGGCACCGCGTCCATGTACTTTATCTGGTAGACGCTCATGCGAAGAAGGTTTCTGATGAAGGGCTTCATCTTCCTTACCTTTGTCTTTGAAAAAGAGTCTATGATGTAGTCAAGCTGCAGCATATACTCGATAGTGCCGTCAACAAGCCTCGTCATAAAGGCTCTGTCCTGCTTTGACAGATACTGATACTTGTCAAGCACACTACGAAGCACGATATGTGAAAATGCTCCACGCTCATTAATCTCAATAAGCATCTCAAGGGCAAGCTCACGCGTATCCACAGAGTGCTCATTATGCGCTGCCACGTTTGATTTTGCCGGTCTGCCCGGTATATTATTTTTGTTTATTTGGCTATTTTTATTATTATGATTATTTTTACTATGATTATTTATCATGATGATGTTTCCGAATAGTTACATATACATTTAATTTTCTAACTAATATATCCAATTTAAACTGCCACCCTGTAAAATCACAGGCAAACAGCAGCTAAAACAATATCAGTCGTCCCGTCTGCGTCCGTTTGTGATAAGTATTATACGAAGGAGCTGTAAAATAGCAGCCGCCGCACTGGCTACATAGGTAAGTGCCGCTGACTTGAGCACCCTTCTTGTGTACTTAAGCTCGTCATCTGCAAGTATGCCCTGTGTACGAAGCATGACAAGCGCACGTCTTGAAGCATCAAACTCTACCGGCAATGTCACGAGCTGGAAAAGCACTGCTGCCGAAAACAGCAATATGCCTATATCAATAATAAGCCCTGACGAGCGTGTATTAAAGAACAAGCCGATAAGTATGACCGGCCATGCAAGCATTGAGCCAAAATTAGCTATAGGCACAAGTGCACTCCTGATTGAAAGAGGTGCATAGCTTTTTGCATGCTGTATAGCGTGTCCACACTCATGGGCCGCTACGCCAAGTGCTGCGACCGATGTGGCATTGTACACAGGATCAGATAAATTCACTGTTTTTGTGCGCGGATCATAGTGGTCCGTCAGACTGCCGGACACATGACGCACCTGCACATCATATATGCCTGCCGCCTGAAGCACTCTCTGAGCTACCTGTGCTCCATTCATGCCTGACATGCTTCTTAGCTGCGAGTATTTATTAAATGTACCTCTAACTCTTGCCGATGCAATCATACATATCACTGCACCTATCACAACGAGTATATATGTCGGATCCCAGTAATAATATCCCATGTATCATCTCTCCTTGCTGCTTATTATAATGCGTGTAGTAGTTTGTCAATAGTTACTTATAATGAATAACTATAATGTGAAGAACGAGCCCTCTTCCACATGACAGCCTCTCAAAAATGAACCTGTATCCATGCGCTTCTTGCCCTGGAGCTGTACCTCTACTAAAGATAATGCTCCTTTTCCTGTCTGTACATACATATCATTTTTTCCGATATGATAAATACAGCCCGGCTCATAATCATCGCTGCCGTCAATCACATTTGCACTCCACACCTTAAATGTCTTACCGTTTAAGTGGGTGTATGCGCTCGGCCATGGATTAAGCCCCCTTATAAGCCTCTCAATCTCAACAGCCGGCTTTGTCCAGTCGATAAAGCCAAGCTCCTTACTGATCATTGATGTATGTGTGGCCTCCTCGCTGTTTTGAGGAGTATACTCTGCAGTGCCATCCTCTATCATCTTCATGGTCTCCACACACAGCTTTGCTCCCTCTGCTGAGAGCTTATCAAACAGGCTGCCACCGGTCTCATCAGGTGCGAGTCTGACTGTACTCTTTGCAATCATATCGCCGGTATCGACACCCTCATCCATCCTCATGGTAGTGACACCTGTAAACTCGTCACCGTTAATCACAGCCCACTGGATAGGAGCCGCACCTCTGTACTTTGGCAAAAGTGAAGCATGCACATTGATACAGCCGTATCGAGGCATATCAAGAATACTCTTTGACAGAATCTGTCCAAAAGCAACCACAATTATTATATCTGCATTAAACTTTCTGAGATACTCTATATTAGCAGTCTCTCTTATTTTAACCGGCTGGAATACCTCAATACCGTGCGAAAGCGCACACTCCTTGACCGGTGTATACTGCATTGTCTTGCCGCGACCCTTTGGCTTGTCGGGCTGTGTGACAACCAGTGCCACCTCGTGTCCTGCCTCTATAATTGCCTCAAGTGTTCCCACCGAAAAGTCCGGTGTTCCCATGAAAATTACTCTCATCTTACTGCCTCCCAGATATTTTCCAAGCTCAGATAACAAATGTCATCCTAATGATTACTCCTGTGTATCCTCATATGTCACATCGTGAAGTGCGCCCTCAACCTTCTCCACATAGAGATGTCCATCGAGATGGTCAAGCTCGTGGCAGATACATCTGGCCAAAAGTTCTTCTCCCTCTATCTCATACTCATTCATATCCTCGCCCATGAAGCGAGCCTTTACATAATTCGGGCGGGTCACCTGTCCGGCCTTTCCCGGTACTGAAAGACAGCCCTCATCGCCGGTCTGCTCTCCGTCAGACTCGATAATTTCAGGATTAATCATCACGATTGGACCCTCGCCCACATCGATAACAACGATTCTCTTTAATATGCCAACCTGTGGTGCGGCAAGTCCTACACCATTAGCCTCATACATAGTCTCAAGCATATCATCAATAAGTGTTACTATCTTTGGAGTCACCTCCGTAACCTCTCTGCAAACCTTGCCAAGTACAGGGTCTCCCTCCACTCTAATAGTTCTAAGTGCCATAATTGCCTCCTTCTATATCTATCAAAATCCACTCATCGGATTGAAATCAAATGAGATATTAGCATGTTTCATTGCCGTATCAGCTTTCACAGCCTGCTCTATGCCATCCTTTATGGAAATAAGCGCCGCATAATCAGATGTCTTCATGTAAATCACCTTGCGGTATATGTCATTTACCTTGGCGATGGTCGCATCCGCAGGACCGATGAGCTGAATCCGATGCCTATCATCCGGGCTCTTACTCTTCTCTATATGTGATATCATCTGTGCCGCTGTATCGTGCACTCTCTGCGCCACGCTGCCGCACTCACTCTCATCAGGTGATGTGACATGGATTAAAAGCATATTCCATACAGGCGGATAGTTCATAAGCCTCCTGTACTCTATCTCCTTATCGTAAAAAGCCTCATAATCCTGCTCTTTGGCAGTCTGAATGGCGTAGTGGTCAGGGTCGTAGGTCTGTATGACCACATTGCCGGGCAGCTTTCCTCTGCCGGCGCGCCCTGCCGCCTGGGTCAGCAGCGCAAATGTGCGCTCCGCCGCATGAAAATCATTCACATGCAGTGACATATCCGCCGCCAGCACACCAACCAGCGTGACATTTGAAAAATCATGCCCCTTTACAATCATCTGCGTACCGATAAGTATATCGGCCTCATGATTGGAAAATGCCTGCAGAATCTTCTCATATGCATCCTTCGCCCTCGTGGTGTCATAATCCATGCGCAGAATACGCGCCTGTGGAAAACGCTTTGCCACCATCGCTTCTATCTTCTGTGTGCCGGCCTTAAAGCCGCTAATGTACTTCGAGCCACAGCTCGGACACACCTTAGGCACCGGCTGTCTGTAGCCGCAGTAGTGACAGACCATCACTCCGCCGCTATGTTCACTGAGTGATACATCGCAATGAGGACATTTTACCACAAAACCGCACGCTCTGCACGACATAAATGCCGATTTGCCCCTTCTATTTAAAAAAAGCATGGTCTGCTGGCCATTTAGAAGTCTCTCCTCCATAAGCTCCTGAAGCCTGGTGGAAAGAATCGAGCGGTTTCCCTCACGAAGCTCCTGCCTCAAATCGACAACCTCACACTTTGGAAGAGGTCGGTCGTCCACACGCTTATCCAGCTCTAAAAGCCTGTAAACGCCTGTCTTTGCCTTGTAATAGCTATCCACCGACGGTGTTGCAGAGCCAAGTACCACAACAGCATCGGACATGCGCGCGTACTCTATCGCCACCTCCCTGGCATGATAGCGTGGCACCGACTCGCTCTTGTATGAATTCTCGTGCTCTTCATCTATTATGATAAGTCCTAAATTTGAAAAAGGTGTGAACAGCGCCGACCGCGGGCCAATCATGATGTCAATATCACCATTCTTAGCTCTCTCAAACTGGTCATAACGCTCACCATTTGAAAGTCTTGAATTGATTATCGAAACCCTGTTCCCAAATCTGGCAAAAAAACGCATCACGGTCTGGTAAGTGAGGGCAATCTCAGGAATCAGCACAATCGCCTGACGCCCGGACTGTATACAGTGTGCGATAAGCTCCATGTACACCTCTGTCTTGCCGCTTCCGGTGACACCCTTAATCAGATAAGTATTTCTAAGGCCAGCGGCAATGTCGCCTTCTATCGCATCAACCACACTCTGCTGCGCGGCATTCAGTACCTTATCATAGGTGTCCACACTCATATGCTCCACAGGATTTCTGTAGCCGGTCTGTGTGATGACCTCGATAAAGCCGCTCTGCTCAAGCGCTCTTATAGTGGCAGCCGACACCGACAGCTTGCCTGTCACAAAGGAATACTCAAGGCTCGCCCCATCATCAGCATCAATCAGCGCACGAAAAAGCCTGGCCTTTGCCTTTTGTTTTTTTGCCTCGCAAAGCGCAAGCTGCGCCCTTGCCTTTACCTTGTCTATTTTCAGTGCAATACTGCGGCTCACCTGCTCCTTAGCCTGCTTCTTTACAGGTATAACAGTCTTAAGCGCCTGATTCATGGTAGAGCCGTAATTGCGCCGTATCCATGCCGCAAGTGCAATGAGCTTTGCCTCCACAGCCACAGAGTCTGCCTTTATCCCGATAAGAGGCTTTGTCCTTGCTGGGTCGTACTCAGGCTTATCCGTGACCTCAATCACATAGCCTGTGATTGTGCGGCTGCCAAATGGAATATCCACGCACACACCCGGACGGATGTCGCATAAAATCTCATCCGGGATGCTGTACTGAAATGTCTTATCCAGTTTTTCGTGGGATATATCCACAATCACGTTGGCATACATAACTGATACTATTTAACTCCTTCGTATTTCTCCTCGCAGTACTTGCAGCGGTAGATTTCGTTTTTCTCATCGGAAAGCACGAAAATCTGGTCAAGCTCCTGCTCAATTGAAGTGATGCATCTTGGATTTTTGCACTTGATGACATTTTTCACCTGATGAGGCAGCTTAAGCTCCATCTTGTCCACAATCTTGTCACCCTTTATCACATTTACAGTAATATTGTGGTCGATAAATCCAAGGATATCGAGGTCTAATGACTCTATCGGACACTCTACCTTGATGATATCCTTCTTGCCCATCTTGCTGCTCTTTGCATTCTTTATGATTGCAACTGTGCAGTCGAGCTTGTCAAGCTTTAAATCTCTGTAAATCTGAAGACTCATACCTGCCTTGATATGATCGAGCACAAAGCCCTCATGTATTCCACTAATATTCAGCATATTATCCTCCTTTAGTCCTCAGCCAGTCCAAGCAATGTCAGAATAAGCGCCATACGCACGTAAACCGCATACTGTGCCTGCCTGAAATAGCATGCTCTCGGGTCATCATCCACATCAACAGAAATCTCATTCACACGTGGGAGCGGATGAAGTACAATCATATCATCCTTTGCAAGCTCCATCTTCTCCTTTGTCAGAATGTAGAAATCCTTCAGACGCACATAGTCCTCCTCATTGAAGAAACGCTCCTTCTGGACACGTGTCATGTAGAGCACATCAAGCTCTCCCATGGCATCCTCGAGCTTTTCTACCTCCTTGAACTCGATATTGTTGGCACGAAGCACATCATCGCGCACATAGTCAGGCACCTTAAGCTCCTCAGGAGAGATAAGCACAATCCTCACATTGTCATATCTGATAAGTGCATTGATCAGTGAATGCACTGTACGTCCAAACTTTAAATCTCCGCAAAAGCCGATTGTAATATTATTCAATCTGCCCTTGATGGAACGGATTGTAAGGAGATCAGCAAGTGTCTGGGTAGGATGCTGATGACCTCCATCGCCTGCATTGATTACAGGGATACGCGATTTCTCTGAAGCCACAAGAGGTGCACCCTCCTTAGGATGACGCATGGCACAGATATCCGCATAGCAGGAAATAACCCTGATAGTATCCGAAACGCTCTCGCCCTTTGACGCAGATGACGAATCAGCACTGTGGAAACCTAACACCGAGCCTCCCAAATTAAGCATGGCAGCCTCAAAGCTAAGCCTGGTTCTCGTGCTTGGCTCGTAAAAACAGGTTGCAAGCTTCTTTCCATCGCACTTGTGTGCATATTTCTCAGGATGAGCCTCTATATCATTTGCAAGATCCAGAAGCTTGTCCAACTCTTCTACAGAAAAATCCAACGGACTCATTAAGTGACGCATAATTTGCCTCCATTCTTTTTCGCGTAACAATTTTTATTACATTTTTTCTATCATATAATAACTTAGCGCAATATTCAAGTTGGCTTTTACACTTTTTTGTTGTAAAATATATGACAGAATATAACTGTTCTGAACGCTTAGCAATTGTATCGAAGTTTTCATACAATTACGACAATTTCAATATCAAAAAGGAGAATAATATGTCTGTAAATGAATCACAAATCAAAAACACCACAGCCGGCGCAATCGATGATGACGATGCTGTAATCTTTAAGGAGAGAAAGAGACTGCTGTTTCTCGGTCTGCCATGGACCTTCACAAAGTACACCATCACACCATCCTTTATCACTGTGGAGTCCGGACTCTTAAGCACCACAGAGGATGACTGCTACATGTATAAGGTAGCTGATGTAAAGCTCACCACATCACTGATGGAGCGCATTTTTAAGCTCGGCACCATAGTCTGCTACACAGGCGACGTCACAAACCCTGAGCTTAAGCTCGTTCACGTAAAGCACTCACGCGAGATAAAGAGCTATCTGCTCAAGCAGTCTGAGGCCGCAAGACTTAAAAGACGCACCTTAAACACTGTAGATATCGGTGCGCACGGAGCAGACATGGCAGATTTGGATCATGATGGTATTCCGGATTCTATGGAATAATACATATATGTATGGATCTGAATAGTTACTTATGTCCATAAATAAAAGGGGCTGTGAAAAAACTCAATCGAGTTTTTTCACAGCCCCTTATTTTCAGGTAACTATTCAGAATAATTCACAGATTAATATACCAGTCCATCGTTCTGCAAATAACCAGCCCAATAACTTGCATGAATTTACATCTGTAACATCAGAAAGGCTTGACATCTAGCAGCAGAACATCTGCCAGCAAAGGAATGTGGCTAGCAGACTGCAGCACTCGCTGCCCCTGCCACTAGGGCGTCCGTATATGTCTCCCATATCCGAATACCATGAGCCACCATTTTCAATTATCTGCATAAACTGGCGGTACTGCATGTTGTTTGGCTCAAGCGACACTGCTCGCTGTATGTGTTCTATGGCTGTCGCTGTGTTGCCGAGCTTTTGGTTTGCGACAGCACTGTAGTAGTACCACCTTCCGCGTCTCTCAGCAAAAGGTACCTCCTCAAGCACCTTTAGTGCCTCATTGTAGTAGCCGTTGCTGATGAAATTGCCTGCTGCACGCACCTTTGGATTGTCATCCTGTGCACTGCTGCCTGCATTATTGTAGGTATAGCGGCCATAGAAACCACCAAACGGTCCACCTGCTCCAAATGGATCACCTGCTCCCGGTCCACTACCATATGCTCCACCATAGGAGCTGCCGCCGTATGAGCTGCTGCTTCCCGCACCACCATATCCACCGGCTCCGGCAGCACCGGACTGCTTTTCCTTCATTATCTGGTCATATGCCTGCTGCACCTGCTTAAACTTCTCCTCAGCCTGATCCTTGTTAGGATTGTTGATATTGGCATCAGGATGATATTTTCTGCTTAAGTTCCTGTAGGCCTTTTTTATTTCATCGTCACTTGCACTGCGGCTGACACCGAGCACCTGATATGGATCTATCATTTATGTTTCTTCCTTTTCTTCATCTGAATATACTCATACTTGCTCCACACACCGGAGTATAGAACATTTCTGATTATATCCGCATGTAAGAGAATTGGCAACCTCTCAAATATTTTTGCTGCCTCTGAAAGCATAGATGTCATCATAAGCCGACAGGATTTGTCAAATTTTTCCTGATCATTATTGCAGCAATGCATGAGCTGTATAAGTGGATTATATGACTTTTTTTTCACATCATCCCCAATATCCTCATACGCATCCATTATATAAATAAATTTGCCCATGTAGCAGCCAAATTCCTTCAAATCCTTCTGCCACTCATCCTGCTTCCACGCAAAAAGTCTGCCGAGCATCTCTCCTGTCAGCCCCGCAACTGCATCAATATTGGTATCATTGCTCTTCTCGCACTCTGCAAGCCTTGCAATGTAGTCCTCTATCGCCTTAGCCTGTATCGGATAGCCTTTTTTTGCCTTCTCAAAGTCCTTTTTCAGCATCTCTGCGTATGTCTTCTTCGTCAGGCTTTTATCGTCCTTCCAGTCATCTATCAGATTGTAGTATGCAAGCAGTATGTTCATGGCTGCAGCATACTCTGTAATCTCATTGGTGCGAAGTGTACGCTTCTTCGTAGGGTGCACGCTGCATACAAATCCATCCCGCGTCACACTATCCGGCTCATACAAGCCTGTCAGAAGCACTATGAGAAAAGTCATGTCATAGTTTAGTGCCATCTGTGCACGCCTGCCATACTGCGACTTCATTGTCTGGCACAGCCCGCAATAATAGCTTTGATATATTTTTTTATTTTCCTCGGACAAGGTGTCCTTATTGACAGTTATATATCCAAACATTTCTCTTCTCCATGCTCTTATGTACAGGTATATATATTGACATACTAGCTGCGTCTCACGAACTGCTCCCGGCACTTTGGACAGGTAATACAGATCTTGCCATGTCCTCTTGGCACCCTGACCTCCTGCTTGCACATAGGGCACTTGAAGAACTTGTACTGCTTCCTCTGTGCAAAGCGCTTTTTCCTGCGCTCAGCCTTTACGGTCCACTCATACCTGGCATTTAAAAACTTCTGATTCTCTGCATAACGCTTGTTTACATTCCTCGAAAATACACGAAAATACATATGTATCATCAGTCCTATAGCCAGTATATCAAGTATCGCCGACCTTGTAAATATTGAAACCAAAAGTAATATCATTACTACCCATGACTCAGCCCTTGCAAGCTCGTCCATCCCGTTTCTTCCATTCATAAATCTGATAAATTTTTCTCTCATATTACCGCCTCGCCCTATATTTTCCTATAATATTATGATATGAGGGTCAAAAGGTATTTTGCCCCTCATTTATGATTAATAAGATTACTACATGCTACGCATTCCCGTAATCTGACTACACCTCGAAATCCGCTAATTTCTGTGTCCACGCTAAGAATTTGAGGTTTTAAATCGCTCTTTACATTATTAAGATAATATTGAAGATAAAAACCGTCAATAGACCTATCGTCTTTTAAGAAACATTTTATATTTCGTTTATTAAAGTTGGTAAAAGGGCTTGATTTTTGGAAAAATGCTTGGTATATTAAATAAATATGCAGGACAGGTGATCGCGGCTGCAGGTGTCGAAAGACCGCAGGTGAGGAAAGTCCGGGCTTCATAGGGCAGGATGCCGGTTAACGGCCGGTGGAGGAAACTCTAAGGACAGTGCAACAGAAATATACCGCCACTTTTGTGGTAAGGGTGGAATGGCAGTGTAAGAGACTACCGCCTCACTGGTAACAGGGAGGGCACATGTAAACCCCATCCGAAGCAAGACCGAAACAAAGCTTTGACGTGGCCCGCCAGCTTTAGGTAGGTCGCTTGAGGCGTCTGGCAACAGGCGTCCTAGATAGATGATCACTCAACGACATAACCCGGCTTATCGTCCTGCGTATTTTAATAATCTAAAGCCTATTGGCGTTTCGTAAAATAACTTATTAGTAACGTGCGCCGCAAGGTGCACCATTAAAAATGCAACTGAGATATCTCAGTTGCATTTTATTATTTACCGGTAACTATCATTTGCTGTTGTATATGATGCAGTCTACCGGTAGCTATTATTTGCTGTTGTATGTAATAAAGTCTACCGCCATCTCTATCTGCTCCTCGAAAGCCACATCAGGTGTACCGTCTCCCTTTTGCAGACCATAGCTTCCAAAATAAGAATGGCACCCGCCATCAATGACATACTCATATGTATCCTCCGGCAGGTTTGAGCGGTATTTGCGGTATTTGTCCATATCAAGCACACCATCCTCTGAGCCATACACACTAAAAACCCTCAGATCTGAATCCGACAGGTCAGCGGTCGAATATGCTGCAAAAAGATATAGTCCGTCAAACTCATCTACATGCTTTGACACATATTCTGCAGCCATGGCTCCGCCTAAAGAGTGGCCTCCCATGTACCATTCCTGTATGGATGGGTATATTTCCTTGTATTTTTCAATGATACCGTCTGCTGCATTCTGGTCCAATACTGCGAGGTTGCCCGGCATATGTACAAGTATGCACACGAAATTATTCTTTGCAAGCTCATGCATCAGCGGCGCATACGCCGTATACTGCACCCTGCCTCCCGGATAAAAAATCAATGCCTTTGTGGCTTTTTCCTTATCCTGCGGTGCAAAGGTTATCGTATAATTCTTAAGCTTTAAGTCGTACTGGGTGGCCTGTATACGCTTGTCCTTCTTTTCTATGGTAACAGCAACCTCTCTGTCTGAATCAATTGCAGCCTCCGCAATTGAATCTGCCCGATAATAATTTCCCACATAACAATTTACGGCAATACCGCCAATAGCCATGACTGCAATTGCCACAAGCAGTATTCTATACACAGCCGGAATGCGGGATTTTTTAGTTTTATACATTAAAGCAGCTTCCTCCTACAAACTCACGAAGCAGTGAATTGTTTGGTATGCCGTCAGCCGGCATCGGAAGAAAGTAGTCTAAGAGCTTAAGCAGCCTCTTTGCCTCGAGATACTCCGGGCAGTCTCTTTCTATGCCAAAAAGCAACGGCTCCGCATACACCTTGAGTACCGCAAGCTCATACACAAGTGCAGAGTTGAACATCACATCCGCCTGTTCCTGGAAAGGAAAGATATTCTCCCTTTCACCCTTTCTGACAGACGGCCACATAGCGATGGTCTCCATGGCATTGGTACCTCGTGTACGCGCATCACGCACAATCCGGCGTATAAGTCTTTCATCTGTGGTGGAAAGAGGATTGTGCTCGTCAATATTGAGCTGTGTAAGCGCTGAGATATAGATTTTGAACTTGTGCTCAGGCGGGATAAGCTGTGAAAGCCTGTCATTTAGGCCGTGGATTCCTTCTATGACAAGTATATCATCATGGCCAAGCACCAGCTTTCTTCCGCGATACTCTCTCTTTCCTGTCTTGAAATTGAAGAAAGGCATATCAACAGCCTCTCCTTTAAGAAGCCTGTTCATATCCTCATTGAACAGCTTCACATCAATAGATTCAAGGCACTCAAAATCAAAGCTTCCGTCCGGATGCTTCGGGCAAAACTCCCTGTCCACATAGTAGTCATCCAGACTTAACGGATGTGGCTTTCTGCCCTTTGCGATAAGCTGGATTGACAGTCTGTTGGCAAACGATGTCTTGCCTGATGATGAAGGACCTGCTATCATGACAAATTTCTTTTTGTCATCCGAAGCAATCTGCGCTGCAAGATTTCCTATCTTCTGCTCCATCAGTGCCTCCTGAAGCAGCATGATTTCCTGTCCCCTGCCGGCTGCAATCGCATCATTTAGTGAGCCTATCGTGCCTATTCCAAGCATCTTGCTCCATTCCCTGGAATCATCCAGCGTGTGAAACAGCTTATTTGATGTCACAAGCGGCTCAACACTCCTGCTGTGAGCACCCGGAAAAAGAAGCACAAAGCCACTCTCATACGGCACTATATCAAAGTATTTGAGCACGCCTGTCGAAGGTGCCATAAATCCGTAGAAATAATCCACCACACCATCCAGCTCATAGAGATTGACTCTGGAGCTTCTCCTGTAGTGCAATAGCCTCTCCTTATCATGCAGCCCTTTTTCCTTGAAAATCTGCTCCGCATACTGTGTTTTTGCACTGTGCTTGGTAATTGGGAGGTCTTTTTCCACAAATGAGTACATGCTGCATACTATCCTGTCGATATCATGCTCTGTCACGCTTTTCTCACTGTTTTCTCTGCTGCCTTGGTCTGTATCTTCATTATATTTTTGCTGTTGGCTGTCTGCACACTCCACTGCTTTCTCAAGCTGACAATAATAGCCTTCTCCGAGCGAATGCATCACATGAAGCTGTGTCATGCTTCCATATACATCGTATATAGCCCTCTGCAAAAGCAGCACAACACTTCTTCTGTATGTACGCCTGCCATCCCTGTCAGCTGTCGTCACGAAGCTAAGCTCACAGTCACTTTTTATTTTCTTATTCAGTTCACGAAGCCTGCCGTTTACAATTCCAAGGATTATGTCATCCTCATAATAATCCTTGAATCTGTCTGCTACGGCTTCTAAAGTATCACTTTCTGATGCTGTCACTGCCATGACCTGTCCATCCGGCAAGGTCACCTTCACACTATATTCCTGCATTTCTTATTGCCCCCATAGTCGAATATGCTGCCTCATTGTATGCCATCATCTCGTTTATCTGCTCGATTCTGTCCATGATGGAATCACTCATCTCCTGTGTCCTTAGCTGCTGCATGATTGCAGCCAGCTTGTGGTGTTCCCTGACAAGGAACTTCCGAAGCACCGGATTACCGTTTTTGATAAGTACAGGTCCGTACAAATCGCATACAGTAACCGTCGTCTCGTCCATATTGTCCCATGCGGAATTGTCCGCACACGGCACACATCTGAACATCGGATAGTATTTTCCGTCCTCCAAAATCATATCCTCATCAACTATCTTATAGCCTGTGTTCCTTACATATTCACGGACTTTGCTCACTTCCGACTGTGGCTGCAGAATCAGCTCCTTTGCCGACCTGCACACTGTCTCCCCTGCGGTTAAAATGTGAATAACAAGCTCTCCTCCCATTCCTGCTATGACAATAGAGTCAACCTCTCCGTCGTGTATCGCTTCAAGCCCATTGGAAAGCCTTGTGGTAATCTGCTCTGTCAGACCGTTTGCCCTTATATGCTCATTGGCGCGCTCAAGCGGTCCCTTATTTATATCAACAGCAATTGCTTTCGGTATTATATTACCCTGCACCAGGGCAATAGGCACATAGCCATGGTCGGTTCCCACATCACACAGCGTGTAGCCGGCCGTGACCATTGATGCCACTGCCTTCATTCTTCTGGATAGCCTAATCATCTTACTCTAAGTAGTCCTTAAGCTTTCTACTTCTGCTTGGATGACGAAGCTTTCTTAGCGCCTTTGCCTCAATCTGTCGGATACGCTCACGAGTGACGTTGAACTCCTTACCTACCTCTTCAAGTGTTCTGGCTCTGCCGTCCTCTAAGCCAAAGCGGAGTGTGAGTACCTTCTGCTCTCTCTCTGTAAGAGTGCCCAGCACCTCCTCAAGCTGCTCCTTAAGGAGTGTGAATGCTGCCGCATCAGCAGGAACCGGTACATTATCATCCTTGATGAAATCACCAAGATGTGAATCCTCCTCCTCACCGATTGGAGTCTCAAGTGAAACAGGCTCCTGCGATATCTTAAGTATCTCACGCACACGCTCTACCGGCATGTTCATCTCCTTGGCAATTTCCTCCGGTGAAGGCTCTCTGCCAAGCTCCTGAAGGAGCTGTCTTGACACACGGATGAGCTTGTTGATTGTCTCAACCATATGCACAGGAATACGGATTGTTCTGGCCTGATCAGCTATGGCTCTTGTGATAGCCTGGCGAATCCACCATGTGGCATATGTAGAGAATTTGTAGCCCTTCTTGTAGTCGAACTTCTCAACTGCCTTGATAAGACCTAGGTTTCCCTCCTGAATCAGGTCAAGGAAAAGCATTCCTCTTCCCACATATCTCTTTGCGATGCTGACAACAAGACGCAGATTTGCTTCTGCAAGACGCTTTTTGGCATCTGCTCCCTTGTCCACATCCCTCTGCAGTGTCTTTATTTCTTCCTTTATCTCAGCCTTTTCCTCTTCCGATGCACCATCAAGGCGGCCCTTTAGTACATTAATCTTCTCGATTGCTACCGCTCCGTCCTCCATATTCTGGGCGAGCTCAATCTCCTCATCTGCTGAGAGAAGAGGTACCTTACCGATTTCCTTAAGATACATACGGACAGGATCCTCGACGCTGACTCCCTCCGGTACTGAGAGGTCAATCTTTTCAACCTCTACCTCATCCTCATCATCGAGTATGATATCATCATCCACGTCATCATCATTGCTGATTTTAAGCACGTCTATGCCGTTTTGCTCGAGATAATCAATTACCATCTCAAACTTCTCCGGATCCAGATTTAAGTCCTTGAAAAAATCTGCAATTTCCTGATATTCGAGCATATTCTTTTTCTTTTTTCCAAGCTCAAGAATCTCAATAAGCTTCTGCTGGAATTTCAGTTTCTGCTCCTGCTCCTGTGCCATGTCTTTTTGTTCCTTTTTCTTTGCCATTTTATTTTCCTCTTTATTCTGGTATTTTTTGCAATTCTTCGAGTGCTCGCTTATCCTCAATAATCCTCATCATGCCCTCCATATCTGTAGGTGCCAGATGCTTTGAGCGATAGTCTATGCTGTTTTGCTTGATACGGACAACGGTTTCCCTGAGTGCGGTTGCCTTGTCATTTTTGCCCTCCACCTGATGGATTGTGGCATTGAAAAGCCCTGCCACCTCACGCTGTTCGTCCTCATCGGTAAACATGCTTACTATTCTGGCCGGATTTACTGTATGCGTGGTCTCGTACTGTGAAAAAACCTCCTTAGCCACCTTGTGGTACAGCTCTTCGGTAAAGTCATCTGCACTGATACGCCCCTTTATCCTGTCAAAAAGTGAATTATCCTCTATGAGCCATGTGAGGAGAAGCTTCTGCGACTGCTTCATGCCATCCTCCTTTTTATTTTTCTCATTGATTCCACTTTTAAGCTTTGTCTGGGGCTTTACGATACCGCCCTTCATTGCCATACTGTTTACGAGCTTTCTTAAGTCGTCGTATGGTATGCTGTACTCTCTGGACACTGCCTGCGTATAGTTTGTCCGCTCAAGCTCCTCGGTAAAACCAAGCAGCTTCTTTGCGATTTCATTATAAAATGCGGTTTTTGACTCGGGATCGTCCATATCATAGCCTGCCTGCATGATCCGTATCTGAAACATAAAGCTGTTTTCAGCCTTTTTGATACGCTCCTCATACTCCTGTGCGCCAAGCGCCTTGATAAACTCATCCGGGTCCTTGTACGGCCGCATGTTAATGACCTTTGTTGTGATGCCTACCTCCTTGAGTATCGGAATCGCACGCAGCGCTGCCTTTACCCCGGCGCCATCACTGTCATATGTCAGATACACCTCATTGGTATATCTCTTTAATAGTGAGGCATGTCCGCTCGTGAGCGCCGTACCAAGCGACGCCACCGCATTGTCAAAGCCCGCCTGATGCAGTGCTATGACATCCATGTAGCCCTCACACAAAAGGAGCTGGTTTTTCCTCGTGCTCCTTGCTATATTAAGTCCGTAAAGATTACGGCTCTTATCAAATATCTTTGTCTCCGGAGAGTTTAAATATTTTGGCTCTCCGTCACCCATCACTCGGCCTCCAAAGCCTATGACACGGTTGTGCACATCCATAATCGGAAACATCGCACGATTCCAGAACTTATCGTGCCCGCCTCTGACCTCATCTATCGTCACAAGACCTGTCTCCTTAAGTATCTCATCATCATAGCCCTTGCTGCGCAGATACTTGTACAGATCATCACTGTACTGGTCCGAGTAACCAAGCCCGAACTTCTGCATTGTCTCATCGGACAGCTCTCTCTTTTTGAAATACTCATGTGCCTTCTGTCCTCTCGGTCCACGAAGCAGCATATAAAAATACTTTGCAGCCTCTTTATTTATCTCAAGCAGCTGTGTGCGCCTGTCTGCTTCTCTCCTTTGTGCTGATGTCATCTCCTGCTTGGGAAGCTCAATTCCCACACGGTCTGCAAGCTCCTGCATGGCCTCCGGGAAGGTGAAGTTCTCATACTGCATGAGAAATGTAAATACATTGCCTCCGGCTCCACAGCCGAAGCAATAGTACATCTGCTTATTCGGTGAGACGGAAAAGGATCCTGTCTTTTCGTTATGGAATGGGCATAATCCAAAATAGGTACTTCCCTTTTTCTGAAGATGCACGTAGCTTCCTATAACATCGACTATGTCATTTCGCGAGCGTACCTCCTCTACAAGCTCGTCAGAGTAGTACGGCATTTTATCATCCCCTTACTGTTCTTTATGGTTGGTATCGCCCGGTGAGCGCGTCTGCAGTGCGGCACTTAGCTCTTACAACCGGCTAACGCTACGCTGCCAAGAGTCTGTACGAATTATGCCTGCAGCTTTTCTATGCTTGACGAAACCGTCGATACTCGCCATCCATGGCTCGATATCTCCTTGCCCCGGCTTCCATGCCGGTGCATTTCTGTGCTTCATGTGCATAATTCTACAGTCTCTAAGCAGCTTCGCTAGTCGCCTCTGCAAGAGCTAAGTGCCGCACTGCAGACGCGCTCACCGGGCGGTTTTTACAGAATTATAAATAATCTCAGTAACCATCGATTTCCCATGCTACCGGTACGAAATACTCGTGGAACTTCGTGGTGGCATACTGGTCTGTCATGCCTGATATATAGTCGCATATGATGCGCCCCTTGTCATCACCCTGACCTAGCATGGCGAGATACTTCTGCGGCAGCTCCTCTATATGCTCCATATAATAGAAATAAAGCTGCTTGAGCATCGCCTTGGCCTTTTTCTCCTCGCTTTTTGCGACTGGATTGTTATAGAGGTTTGCGAACATGAATTTACGCAAATCCTGCATTGCCTGCGCGGACTCTTCTGACATGCATATATCATCCTTTCCCATGCTGTTTGTGATGATATTGTGCACCATATGATTGAGCCTGGCCTTGGTGCTGTGTCCAAGCGTGTTTCTTATCTCAAGCGGTATATCATCCTCGCACAGAAGCTGTGCGCGGATTGCATCATCAAAGTCTGAATTTATGTAGGCTATCTTGTCTGAAAGCCTGACTATTTTACCCTCTAAGGTGTGTGGCATGAGCGAGGTCTGGTGATTTAGCATACCATCTCTGACCTCCCAGGTCAGATTGAGTCCTGCCCCGTCCTTTTCGAGCTTCTCCACTATGCGCACACTCTGCTCATTATGCTTAAAGCCACCCTCGTATATCTCATTGAGGATACGCTCACCCGCATGTCCAAACGGTGTATGCCCCAGATCGTGTCCCAGCGCTATAGCCTCCACCAGATCCTCATTCAGTCTCAGTGCCTTGGCTATTGTCCTGGCATTCTGCGACACCTCAAGCGTATGCGACATACGTGTGCGGTAATGGTCGCCCTTTGGCGTAAGAAACACCTGTGTCTTATTTTTCAGACGCCTGAATGCCTTGCTATGCAGTATCCGGTCCCTGTCCCGCTGAAAAACAGGCCTGATATCGCACTGCGGCTCATCATGGTCCCTGCCTCTTGAGTTGATGCTCAGGCATGCGAACGGACTAAGTATTTCCTGCTCACGTTTTTCTATCTGCTCGCGAATAGTCATTTATCTGCCTCCCCGCTGTCACAGTCGTTATGTTCTGCTGCTATTCACACACAAATGCAACAAATAGCGTTACATTCCACTAATTATGCTCTACACTAGTTATTATTCGACGTGATTTTTAAAAATCCTTTTTTTATTTCTTTTTACTTTAATTTTCTTTCGGCAAAAATTAAATGCTATATCAATTACCACCGAGCACATGGCGCAGCATCTGAAGCTGTCCGCCTGTGATTTCATTGTCGTAGCTGCCATAGTAAAATTTATCGTCTTTTGCCAGTATGCAGCCCACCCAGGTGCCCACATGACTGTCACTCTCTATAGCATCCTTCATGGATTTGTAGCCCTCTATTGTAAAATAGGCATCATAGCCCTTGAAGTCTGCCGGATTTATTTTCACTGCACCAAAGGTATCCTCAAGACTTTTTATGAAATCCTCATCGCACTCCGTATAGCCTGTGACATCCTTGCTGTAGCGCGACTCTGACTGCCACTCCTCATCCCACATAAGAAAAACACTGCAGTCCTTCCAGGAATTGCTTTTTTCAACTACAGACAGCTTCTTGTATGAATTTGATGCGTTGCCCGCCATCTGTAAATATGTATCGTCACCGTTCTTATTCATATATAAGAGGTTTGATGCTGCAACCTCATAGTACCTGCTGCTATAGTCCTGATCCTTGTATACAATATAGCCAAGCGGGCTGCCAGTCCCTGCATAGTCAAGCTCTATGGTTATCGGAATATACACCTGACTGTCATAAACCATAGGCCCAAGCCTGTCATCATTTGTGATACAGCTTGCGACCTTTTCATACTCAGCCGGCTCGTTTGAAGGCGACATGAAATATGTGTAAACAACAATAATTGCAATGACAACGACCGGCACAATGACTATTACAGCTTTTAATGTTTTCCTTCGAACCCTGCGTCTGTGAATGCGCACTTTCCTGTCTGCATGCTCATCGCAATACCTGTATTTCACCAGTCTGTATACAACAAAAAGCTCCAGCACAAGCAAAAGCACAGCAAAGGCCATCATACAGCCGGCCTGCCACATCACCTTGTGATTAACAAATTTCTTATCTATAAACCTAAGCGGTATGAGTATTATCGTCCAAAAAAGCGTATTTCCCAACACATACCGTGCATATATTTTCCTGCTTTTTATCACGGTAAGCGGAAAAAGCGAAACAATCACTGTCATCATGAGCACAATTGCAAAAAAATATCCCCATATCTCTGACAGGGTTGAGCCATACAGTGCCTTGAAATACTGCGCCGGACCAAGCTTTTTGATATTGCCCCAGCCTGAGTATTTTGAGATAAAGAGCACTACCGTGCCGATAAACCATGTCAGTATATAGATGCCCATGTAGCATGCCATATTTTTCCTTGCAAAGCTGCCATATCTCATAATGGAATATGACACAAGCACCCCTGCAAGCACAGGAAATCCGCCCACTCTGCCAATCAAAAGATTTACATACTCCATAACAGCAAAGGACAAAACAAACACACATATTACATTAATATAAGATAGATTCAATCTCTTCACGCTGCAATCCCATCTCCAATATAATAATCAAATTCCTGTGACAGCTGTACCCCTCAGTGTGGCAGGCAACGGTTACAGACCATTAATAGCCAATAGGCTTTCAAAATTATCTGCACAAAATAAAATAGGAAGCCGTTCACCGACTTCCCTGTTAATGCAGGAGATGGGACTTGAACCCACACGATATTGCTACCACAGGCACCTGAAGCCTGCGCGTCTGCCAATTCCGCCACTCCTGCGAACAAGCATTATTCTACCAAAAAGTTTAGAATAATGCAAGCATAAATTTAAAAAACTATGCGAAATGTACGAAAAACTATAAATCTGTTACTACACCAGCTTTGATATATCTAAAACCAGTGCATCAACCTCCTCCTGTTTTGTGGCCCAGCTGGTGCAGAATCGTACTACAGTGCCTTCCTTCTCTCTTCCCATCTCTTCAAAATAGTACTTCTCGGCAAGTGTCTTCTTCTGCTCATCCGATAAAATCACAAACTGCTGATTTGTAAAGCTCTCAACCCAAAACGGTACCTTCTTCTGTTCAAATGCCTCTTTAATCTGCATGGCAAGCTCATCAGAACGCTTTGCCTTTTCAAAATAATCGCCATTCTCAAGCATAGTTGCAAACTGCAAGCCCATCAGCCAGCCCTTTGCAAGCACTGCACCGTTTTGCTTCATATAAGCCTTAAAACGATACTTGATATCCTCAGCATTTATAACCAGCGCTTCGCCAAAGAGCGCACCACACTTTGTGCCACCGATATAAAAAACATCCGAAAGCATGGCAAAATCATAGAGTGTGAGGTCATTTTTATCTGAGCCCAGTCCATATCCCATTCTCGCACCATCAACAAACAGGTACATGCCGTATTTCTTGCAGACAGCACTGATATCGCAAAGCTCTCTTTTCGTGTAAAGAGTACCCTGCTCAGTCGGAAATGAAATATAAACCATCTTTGGCTCTGTCAGATACTCAGGCTTTGCATTGTCATAATACTCTGCGGCACACGCCTCAATCTGCGCAGCACTGATTTTACCATCCGTGTTAGGAAGCGCAAGAATCTTATGACCTGTATTCTCAATAGAAGCTGCCTCGTGGCAATTGATATGTCCCGTATCCGCTGCAATCACGCTCTGCACCGGTGAAAGCGCCGCCGCAACCACAACATAATTGGCCTGTGTCGCACCCGGAATAAATTTAATCATGGAATCATCTCTGCCAACAAGCCCCTTAATAATCTGCTCAGCCTTATCGCACCACTCATCCTCACCATATCCCGGATAGCTGGTTGTATTTGTATCCGCCAGTGCCTTCAAAATACAATCAAATGCACCGCGGTTATAATCGTTATTAAATCTAATCATAAAAATCTTTCCTTTCCTGTCTTATCAATCAATATAGGGCGTCTGCTCTGCAACGACCGGAGCCTTTCGGAAGATGGGTTGCAAGACGTCCGGGGGACGTCTGTTCTGCAATGACCGGAGCCTTGCGGAAGATGGGGCGAGTGAGGTCCGGGGGACCTCATGCTACGAGCCTACCGAGCCGGAGGCGAGACCTTGAACCATGGGTTCAAGGCTCGCTTCGGCTTTGAACAACAAGACAGGGACCAAACGCTTTGCTTGGTCCCTGTCTTATTGTTCAATGCGGAAGATGGGACTTGAACCCACACGATTGCAATAATCACAAGATCCTTAGTCTTGCTCGTCTGCCAGTTCCGACACTTCCGCATGTATTTTGTTTTCGCCGCTTGTCTCACGCGACTCGTATATAATATCAGATTGTTTTCAAAAATGCAAGCACTTTTTTCAAAAAAATCATATTTTTTTACAGACTCTTTTCATAGCACAAAAACGGCTGCCCAAACAGGCTGCATTCACCCACTGTATCAAATCCAAACACTGCATACGAGCGCAGAGCCTTCACATTAAGCTTGTTGACTAAAAAATGCACACTTTTGTATCCTCTCCTTGCGAGCTCTTCCATCCCAAATAACAGCATTTGTCTGGCGATTTTCTGATTCTGAAAATCCGGATGAACCGCAAGTCTTGAAAGCTCAGCCCCGGGTGCCAGTTTATGGCTCCAGCAATCAAGCCTCTCCACCTGTGGATCATCATCAATTGAAATCGCTGCGATAATTCTGTCCTCTTTGCTTCCGGCATCAGCATTAATCTCCTGCCCATCAATCATTACAAACAAAGATTCTCTACCAAGATCAAACTCAATCTCTTTCATTCCCGGATACGAATCGTCCCATGGACAAAACTCCCTGCCGAGCTGTATCTTATACAATTTTAAAATTTCTTCTTTATTTTCTTCTGTAGCTGCTACTATTTTTCTCATTCTGTTTCTCATTTCCGACTAAATATAATAGTCAAAGGGATTTAGTCTTGCAAATTAATATTTTTTCATAGATAATCTTCTTTAAATTCATCTTCATGTTTTTTGAAGAAATTATAAAAGTATCGCACATTATCCAAATCACTCCATTTTGTAACATCATACTCTTCCGTATCAAGATTGTATATTTTGGCATTTAAAGTTCCAAGCATAAATGGTGAATGCGTTGCAATAATAAACTGGCATTCTAACAACCTTGCCATTTTATTAATTTCCTCTGCTAACATAACCTGATTCGCAGGTGAAAGTGAAACCTCCGGTTCATCTAATAAATATAATGCATCGGGTTGTAAATACTCCTCAAAATATTGCATTGATGTCTCTCCGTTAGAATATTTTTCCTGTGCAAATTTTATATATTCTTCCTGCTTACGTCCTTCTTTAGATGCTAAAAATTTCTTTGCTTCAAGTAAAGACATGCCTCTCTTAACATAATCATACTCCATGCCATCTGATAATATCTGCTTTTGCTGTATTTTCTTAATCTCATACAATATATCTTCACTTTTAATATACCGGCTGTTTTCCGGTAATTTTTTTATTGTATTTCCATAATCGTCTTCCCCAAAAGTATACAAACATTCGCTGGAAAACGAACCACAGTAATCAACGCTTCCAAATGAATTACTTGTTGCATATTCTTTCCCTTTTAATTGTAAACAATTGGCTATAATATTTAAGAGTGTTGATTTACCCGAGCCATTGTTACCATAAAGTACCGTGATGGGTCTAAAAACAAAGGGTTCAATATACTTATCCCGGAATACATTGTAGGGATAAATATTAGGATTATTCACTTTTCTTTTACTTAACCTAAAACTACTTAAATATATCATAACTTTTCAAATTCTACTGCATGTAATGTTATAAAAAATGAGCATATAATCTACTGCCCATTTCTATGCTCATTTAGCAACAATATACTCCATTTCTTCGTTTTTAGAAAGAATATCTAAAAGCCTGAACACCGGTCCTGTTGGATGTGTTCTACCGCCTTCCCATGCTTCCACTGTTTTAATCGAAACCCCCATATATGAAGCAAATACACTTTGAGTCATCCCCGCCTTTGTCCTAATATCACGTATTTCTTTTCCACTATACTCTTTGACCGGCAAAATCATGTATGTTTTTACGCTACCCGCTCCATATCCTTTCTCATAAGCTATAGCTTCTTCGAGACCTTCTTTTAAATCCTCAAATAATGAACTCATAGAAATCACCTCCTATTTTTAGCAGCTTCCTCTCTCAACGATTTAACTAATTTCTTTAAAACGCTTTTTTCTTCCTCTGTAAGATTTTCCTGACTCTTTTTTTGGAATGCTGTAATCAGATATATTACTTCATACTCCGCAAAATCAGTATAACAAACTCGTACGCTACCACTTTTGCCTCTATTCTGGAGTGGAAATCTGACCTTGCGAATTCCACCAGTTCCTTCCATTATAGGTCCTGACACAGGATCTTTAAGTAACATTATCTGAAGTGCTCGTAATTCATCCTCACCTAATCCAATCTCTTTCCATCTTTTTGAAAACAACGGAACCTCTATAAAAGTTCTTGTCATTTGTAATTTTCCCTTCTCTTTTTAACCATATTACACCCTATATTATAGGGTGTCAACACAATTCATCTTTATAAAACATAATTTTATCAATTTTCTTTATTGTCTAACATATACTTCTTCCAAAAATCCCATCAAAACCAAGCTCCTCAAAAAGTCCATGGATATGACATTTTTCTAAATCTGATTTTGTTTGAAATGCCACATCTCCGATCAGAATGAAACCACCCTCTTTTAATAGTGTTTTTAATAATTGAATAAATTGAATTTTTGCATCATCTGTCAGGTGATGCAAGGAATACGTTGCAATAATAAAATCATATGCATTGTAGCATTTTTTTAATGGAGATTGATTCATCTAAAATTATTTTATTGTCGACTGTATTTTACTGCTTTCACGACTGTCTCAATGCCATTAATTGTTAATGCCAAAATGATGATTGAGAGAAATACCTTATTAAAGTGTATAAAAACATGTGAAATACCTTCTGCATCCGTTCCAAATAACTGCTCAATACCATCAAAAAATCCACTATTCATAATCCTATAATTTAACAGCCAAATGCTTGTTAATACTCCATCAATAATATTGGTGATAATGGTAACAAGCATCACCCTTTTGGTATAGCTGCCATCAATAAGTCTCACACTGTCCCTTGTAACACCCAAAATTCCAAATGCAAGAATGAAATACCATGTTTGTCTGATATATTCTAAATTAAAAAGTGGTTCATGCACACCTACTCCATTTTTTACAAATGAAATGCATAAAATCTGTGGGCATACAAGAAATACAAGAGTGAAGATAACCGAAAAAACAATTCCTACAATCGCATCTACTTTTGAAATCCTATTAGACTTTTGTGGAACAGGAGGCAAATTATCTATTCCATCATTTAACCCATCCACCTTAATTCCTTTTTTATAAAAGAATGCAAATAATAATGTCACAAATGCAAATCCTGTCAATATACCGCCAAAAATCCCACCGATGGTTCTATAGATAGCTATATACCAGATTGTGTGCGATGTTAATGCTGCCATGATTTGAGCAAGTAACATTCCGCCACTGATGCACGCTGTCACAATTTTCAATACATACACATATAAGCTGTAATACGGCTGTCCAATCAAACAATCCTGTGTTTCACCTTTATATTTCGAAGCTAACTCATTCGGGGTTCCCAGTTCCGTTAGAACAACTTTGATATCACGCTCAGTTGGAGTAACATCCTCACATCGTTCCTCCAACATATCTTGTATGATCGTCTCTAATTCCGCCGCCACATCTTTTTTCATGGCAGATTTCATATGTTTCGTAACTGCATAAATGTATCTGTTGATCAAATCATTTTTTACCATTTATTCTTCCTCCATTAAAACATTGATTGACTGTGAAAATTTTTTCCAGTGTTCTTTAATTTTTTTATAAACCAGCTTCCCATCTTCTGTTATGATATAATATTTTCTTGGCTTCGTTGCCTCAGTTTCCCATTCACTTTTTAGTAGACCTTGACTCTCTAGTCTTCTCAGTAGAGGATATAATGTATTGCCTTCTATCGAAATACCTTTTCCTTCTAATTCCTTTACCAATGAATATCCATACATTGGTTTATTTAGCTGTGCTAACACTACCATGATGAGTGTGCCCCGTCTGAATTCTAAAATTAATCCTGAAACAATTTCATCACAATTCATCAAATCTCCTCCCTTCAGTATCCTTTATTTAAATTCACTGTGTTTATTGCACTGTATTGTGTGTCGCACACTATGTGTTTAACATAGTATACTGTGTATCACACATTATGTCAACAAGTTTATCCTTTGCATTTTAAGTTTCGCATATCATGCCCTATATTATAGGGTGTCAACACAATTCATGTCCTCCTTACATTTAATACAATAACGCTGGAAAAATGTGGTGTCAGTGGTGGGAATAGCCAAGGATTTTGATATAGGATTAGCGATAGTGTAGATAATACAAAAAGGACAGTGTCCTCTTAACACTGTCCTCCCTAATTTACATGATTGAATTTTCATAATCTTGTAATTCATGATATATACCTTCTATGATGACCCTACTTCCAGTCACTCTATAAACCAACAAATATCTATGCTTTGCAAAACTTATTTATCATATTGCTTTTCTGCCAACTCTGAAAGTTCTACATTAAACTGCATACTAACCTCTGTTTTTATTTCAGGTGTTCAAAAAGAACACTGTCTTGCAGGTTTGTATTTACATCTTTATCACCAGTAACCCCGCACAATAAGATACCTGAGTAAATTCCAATTCAGGAAATGCGTTCCTTAACTCATCTACCACAAAATAGATTTCATCCTCATCCCATCCATCCTTGTTTTCCTTATGACATTTTTCTAAATCTGATCTTGTTTGAAACGCTACATCTCCGATCAGAATGCAACCACCCTCTTTTAATAATGTTTTTAATAATTGAATAAATTGAATTTTCGCATCATCTGTCAGGTGATGTAAGGAATACGTTGCTATAATAAAATCATATGTATGCTGTAAAAGCGATTCTACCAGCCCTTCGGAAAAATCGCCCTGATATAAATGTGCATTTGGCATTTTCTTTTGAGCTAACTCTATCATTCTTTCCGAAAAATCCTGTCCATATATTTCACATTCTTTTTCATATAATTTTGTGGTGAGCGTTCCTGTACCGAAACCGATATCAAGGATCATTGGTTTTTCTCTTTCGAGAACCTTCTTATAAATCATCCCCAGTATTTCTTTATAACCGGCAAACGGATAACAATTCTCTTCATCTGAAATTCCAACTGTTTTGTCATATCCATCTGCCCATAAATCAAAGCCTTTATTATCTAACATATACTTCTTCTCCTTCTTTGAGCTGCCTTTCTCCCATTTACCATTCCAAAATTTCTTGACGAAATCCTAATTGCATAGACCGGAACCTCTTCCCAAAAATATTTTAGCGAAGTTAATGCTCTTTCACACATTTGAATTTCATCAAAAATAATAAGTGTATTTTCAGGTACAATCTTAGTCTGATAGTACATTTCCAAAACAAATATCACATGCTCTGCATGAATATCTGTTTCAAAATATTTTGATGTATTTTAATGTATTATATTACATTTTTATCTATGAATAAACGTTTTTTGTCACATTTTTCATCTCACAATCAAAAATCAACATTGAAAACAGTTTCCAACTGTGGTATATTGATTATAAAGAAAAGCACTCGCTGGAACGAATGCCTCTCAGGAGCCTCACTCCAAAAGGTGGAGTTTCCAAAACTGGTTTATATCCTCTTACACAGAGGCGCCCGTCCTGGTGCAAACAGGGCGGGCATTTTTATTTTCTCTTGTTTCTCTTATCGAGAAAGACAAGCAACGCTACAATCAAGCTACCAAAAGACATCAGCAAGGCTAATATCCCAATGAAAATCGAAATAATCTCATAAGCCGTCATTTGCGCCACCTCCCTTCTTATGTATTCCAGCAAACTGGTTTCATCAGCTCGGGAGGCTACCACCCCTGTCATGGGTTCCATGCGAAAAATTTTATCATAAGCGATCAACAATTTCAATGTGATTTTTTCTTAAAATTAAGTTTGACGGCAAAAATCGTATATAGTATACTGTGGAAAGCACATCGGAGGGTTAATTGTTCGATAGAAACAATGGCTGGATAAGATGACGGGCTGAAACGCCTGTTACTTATCCAGCCTTTTTTGAATGAAAGGAATATGAAAATGAAAATGGAAAAAGACAACACTTTTACTCAGGGCAAAATCTTAAATCCCCTGATTATATTGGACTAGCAACACCGTTTTCGTCTGTGCTGTGTCTTGGATGTATGATGTATCTGAAAAAGAGAAAGCGAGTTATTTCACCAGCATCTCATAAGTAACCCCATACTTCTGCGCAATCTCGCTTGCATAGGATTTACCCTCCGGAGGCGCCACTTCAATCTGATAGGAGCGCTCTGTCCCCTTCATGTGCACAACCATGGAAAATGCTTTTGACTCTGTGTGCTCTGCCTTCTCCTGCTCTTCATTCATTTCCTCCACATCAAATGCCAGCTTATGCATATGTGTATTATAAATGGTCCGCATTCCCTTATGTAAAATTGCCCGGACACTGTCCTTTGCAATGTAGTATCCCTCTTCAAACGAAGTGGTAGAAAAGGATTCATTCATCAAAAGCAGACTCCTGCTGTCAGCCTCCTCATAGATTGCCTTAAATCGCTTACATTCTTCCCCAAGTCTTCCTAAATCCAATGTCTTGTCCTCATCTGCCGGGAAATGTGTGTAAATACCGGTAACAGGGGAAATGTAAATGCTTTTCCCGGAATATAGATGCCACCCTGCGCCAACACAAACAACTGCCCAACAGCCTGTGTAATCGTCGTCTTTCCACCTCGGTTGGCACCTGTTAAGATATACACTCTCCGATTCCTGTCAAAATCCATGTCATTTTGTACAATGTTCCCGGACTCCTCTGTCTCAAAAACAGCAAGCTTTAAATTGTAGATTCCACGCGCCTGCATCATATACGGATCAGATGCATTTTCTCCCTCTTTATATACAGAAGCTTTTGCGAAGCTAAAGCCCTGTTCCTGCAATTTTTGGATGTACTCCGCCCATTTGATATAGTAGAGCAGCTCCGGAATCAAGTCTGTCATGTCGGTAATTGTAATGGAAACATATTTGTTCAATACCTCCCTGACTCTTTTCACCATATGGGAAATCATATGATTGACGATTCGGTCTGTATAACGAGTCACATCCTTTGCCTGATCTCCCTCCGGAAGTTTCACAATACCGCCCCGGCTTTCTGACTGTATAACGGCTGTATCCATTACTTTTTTCATCGTAGTGTTATTCACTGCATCTGTATTCACATCAAACGGCTGAAATTTGAAATTCTTTTTCCATATGGTATCGTCATTGATCCGATCCTTTGACGCAATATGGTCATAAAAATTGCCCAGGATTCCGGACTTGGTAAAATATTTGCTGTTTACAGATATCAGACCGATTCCGTCCGCTTCAAAGCGGTCATTCAAGTTAATACCTACCGTAATGCTCTTAAGCTGTGAAGTGTCCATTTTCAGTTCTGAGATATCTTTTTTCAGTTCTGCAAATCCGTTGTCCGCATAGATTTTCTCCACATAGGCTTTTAAACCCAGAAAGCCTGCGGAATGAATGTCCGAAGCTGCCAGACATGTATGAAGCGCATCCACACACTTGATATAATCATTAAGCTCGTCCAGCCGATGCAAAAGATCCCAGATGCAGGCACTCTCATCATATTCCCGGTTAAAGCTACCGTACTCCCTCAGAAAGCTGATGCGCTCGAGTATTTCCATAAGGTCATCACGCATTATTTTCTGTTGAAGGACATCCTCGAAAATATCGCAGCGGTACTGTGTCACCGCCGGATCTGCATACAAACGCGCCATCACGTTTTGGATGTAGTTCTGCTCCCGCTCCTTTGCTGACAGCTTTTTGCAGAGCTGATCCATCCCCAGATCATGCATAGTCACATCACTTAAGGTCCTGTATGGCGCATTTGTATCCGGGTATAATAAACTGTATTTTTCCTGGCTCATAAGCTTGTCCTCTCTTTTTGTTCTAACGTGTAACAAATCTAATAACACATTATAACACAAAATGAAAGTGACTTGGTGAACTAATTGAAATTCCCATCTTTAATGCTGCCAGTATACTGTTGTATGCTTTTTGGCACAATATTCAAAACGACATACTCTGAATGTTTTTCTGTTCTTAACGGATATCCCCACACGGCAATACCAGATGTCACAACGGCATTGAAATTTCCCCTCTGTATCTTTCCGTAATTCATTTCATCAAAATGAAATAATGATGCAAACAGACCTGCTGGCCATATCTGTCCGGCATGCGTATGCCCTGATAATATGATATCGCATCGGGAATTTTTTCTATATTCTGTCGAGAAAGGATTGGCATATGAAAAAATAACCTGCAGTGGAAGTTATAGCTATATCCGAAATCAGATGATCGGAAATGTAGTCCATACTACCTGGGAAAAATCCACATGGCTTCAGCTATTAGATCCTTTAAAACAAAACATTCTGTTGGGATTTATTCAAAGTGCCGGCGTGGAAATGTACCGCAGATGGGTAATTGATGGTAAAAAAATACCTTTAGAAGAAATCATTGAAATATCCAACAGGCTGTTGTGTTCCGGAGTCAATGGACTTATTGAACACAGTATGCCTATATAATACAGATATTTTTTTCATTTATAGATTAGCAGGCATGAAAAAACTCACCATTCAAGACTTGAATGGTGAGTATCTTGTGACACTTCCACTTGAAACAGATTACACTCTGCCGTATGGATTAATGTATACTAATGAATCAACTGCAGCGACTAAAAAGTTAATCCGTACTCTAAAAGAAATTTAATATTTCAAGCACTGCCTCTTTCGTCGGAATCGCGGGAATTCCACCTCTCTTTTGCACACACAATCCGGCAACTGCGTTTCCTAAAACAGCACTCTTTCTGATCTCTGCCCATTCCATTTCTTCAACAGTCTTATTCATAGAAAGGATACTGCATAATACACCTCCCCAGAATGAATCACCTGCTCCAGTCGTGTCAACCGCATGTACCTGAAACGCTTTGATGATTTCTTTTCTGCCTTTTGTTGCCATAAGAACTCCCTGTTCTCCCAATGTAATGGCAACCAGCTTTGGTCCCATGGCAAGAAGTCGGTCTGCAGCCTGCTCATAACTTTTGGCCTCTGTCAACAGAATACTCTCTTCATCCGATACCTTCATAACATCTACCAGTTCTATGACAGATTTCATTTTTTTCACTGCATACTCTTCGCTCTTCCAAAGAGACGGGCGGTAATTTGGATCATATGAAATAAGTACACCCGCTGCTTTTGCTATTTTTACCGCCTCGATCGTTGTACTTTCTGCCGGTTCATCTGTTAGCGATAACGATCCAAAATGAAAAATTCTACATCCTGAAATTAATGTCCGATCCAATTCTTCTTTTTTTAACTGTGTATCTGCACCAGGTTTTCTTGCAAAAGAAAATTGCCGTTCTCCATTTTCACCGATTTCCACAAATGCCAGCGTTGTAAAATAATCCGGATCTTCAACAATAGCAGCTGTATTGATTCCTTCCCTTTGCAAAGTCTTCTTTAAAAATTTACCATGCATATCGTTTCCAACTTTTCCAATAAAAGATGTGCGATACCCAAAGTGGCTTGCAACGGTCAGAAGATTTGCCGGAGCACCACCGGGATTCTGTTCAAACAGTTTTCTCCCATCCTTACTATATCCTGCTTCCGTAAAATCAATCAGCAATTCTCCCAATGCTACAATATCAACTTTTTCTTCCATGTTTCAATTCCTCCACAATCTCGTTATAACGTTTTTTATTCAACCGATAGAAAAATAAGACAACTGCAGTCACAATCCAGAGTATGCCAGGAATCGTCGTAAATGCATGTTTCATAATTGAAAGTACAGTTGCATTTTGTGTCTGATTTGCAATATAACCATATTTTCCAAGCAATCCTGCTAAAAGCGATGTTCCGACTGCCATTCCGATTTTATTTCCAAGTGAAATAAATGCATACTGAAAACCATCATTTCTTAGACCAGTTTTCCACTCTCCATACTCCACACAGTCCGGAATAATCGCATAAATTGCAGTATTAAATCCAGAGAAGAAAAACTGTGTCAGACCTGATAATGCATAAAAAATGGCTGGAGCTTCTTTGGCATTAAAGAAAAACATAGCCAGCATGGAAATTCCTGTAAATAAAGCAAAGAGAGAGGCAGTCCTTCCTTTGTTATTCAATTTTCGGAATACCGGTTGAAAGCAGGCTGCACCGATAATAGAAGGAATAATAATGCACATGGAATATGTCGTATAGTAAGCTGCATTTCCTTCCACATATGTAAAATAATATAGAATATCCGCATTTCTACCATATAAAGTAAATCCAAATAATATCTGTCCTGCCAATGCAAGAAGATATGGTCTGTTCTGCATGACCGCTTTCAACTGAACCTTTACGGAAATTTTTTCTTTTTCCGGAGTGATAACCGCCTCTTTCGTCTTCGCAAAGCAGAAGAAATGACAGGCTGTAAAAATACATCCATATATGATTGCAACCATCAGATATCCTGTTTTTGCGCTGTGACTGCTGAATTTGCTAATCAGTGGAACTGTAATAATATTTAACACACCAATAGCTATCATCGCTGCAACTGAACGGGATGTATTTATTTTTGCACGTTCATCAATATCCTGTGTCATAGCACCACACAAGGTTCCATACGGAATATTTACACAGGTATACCCCAGAACCAGCAGACAGTAGGTAATTACCATATAAATGATCTTTCCACTCTGCGGCCAGTCAGGTCTTGCCCAGAATGTCATGACAAGAAGAACCGCTGTAATTGGTGCCGCTACTAGCAGCCATGGACGGTACCGTCCCCATCTCGTTTTTGTTTTATCTGTGAGACCACCGACGATTGGATCATTGATTGCATCCCAGAATCTTGAAAAAAGCATAAGTGCTGACACCGCCGCCATACTGATTCCAAACACATCTGTATAAAATATCATCAGAAAATTACTGACGAACATCCAACTGAAATTGCATCCAACATCACCAAACCCATATGCAATCTTACTGATCAGCGGTACTTTTCCATTTTTGTTTTCGCTTCCCATATGTCCCTCCTGTTTTATCAGAGTTTCTGACAGAACTCTATTCTTTCCTCATTTGGTCCCTTAATCATAAAAAATTTCACACCATTTTCCCAAAATGGCAACTCTTCGATTCCGTCTGTAATAACCGGGTATGCTTCATTGCAAATTTTCTGATACATGCTTTCAATGTCTTTTACATCAAGTGCAACATGTTGGTATGCACCATCTGACATTGCCGCCTGCCCATTTTCAAAAGTCTCTATACAGTAATTTTTTATCTGTAAAAATGCCACTTTTTCCCCTGCTTTTTCATTATAAGTCTGCATAATTACTTCAAATCCAAGACTCTTATAGAATTCAACTGTTTTCTGTAAATCGTTTGTCGGAAGCCCGACATGGGCAACTCCGACAATTCCATATTTATTTTCCATATATGCTCCTTACTTTTCACTAACATTGATAATTACTTTCATCGTTGTCTCGCGGTTATCATCAATATACTGGTATGCTTTCAAATAATCTTTAAATGCAAATGTCTTCGAGATAAGCGGTTTCAAATGAACTTCACCCTCATTTACCAGTCTGATTCCATCTATATAATCATCATGGCGGTACATCATCGTACTCTTAATGTCAAGTTCGTGGTCATTTGCCACCGCAAGATCAACTTCTGCCATTCCTGCAAAAACAGCCACTAATACAATTGTACTTCCTTTTCTTGCATATTTGATTGCCTGTCCCATTGTGATATTATTTCCGGCACAGTCGTAAATCACATCGGCTTTATCCGGTCCAAATGCCTCGACCATTGCCTCTCCAAAATCTTTATTTTTTGTATTCACGCATACATCAATTCCACACTCTTTTGCTTTGTCCAGACGAAGATCACTGACATCTGTGATCATAACTTTTGCGGCACCCATTCCTTTTGCAGTCTGTGCAACGAGATTTCCGATCGGTCCTGCGCCAAGGACTGCAATATTCATGCCAGCCACATCGTCCATCTGTTTTACACCGTGAACTGCCACTGCAAGCGGTTCAATCATAGCTCCTTCTTCATAGGACATTTCCTCCGGAATCGGTGTTACTTTAGATGCATCCACTGCAAAATACTCCGATGCTGTTCCTGTCGTTTGAAAGCCCATTACTTTTAATTCTTCACAGAGATTATACTTTCCATGACGACATGGATAGCAGTGTCCACAATATACCTGTGGCTCTATCGTCACCTTCTGTCCAACATAAAATTCTGTGACATTTTTTCCAAGTGCTGTAATCTCTCCGGAAACCTCATGCCCCTGTGTTACCGGATATTTTGTAAACGGATGTTTTCCATGATAAACATGAATATCAGAACCGCAGATACCAATATTCATAATCTTTACCAATACCTGATTGTCTTTTACCTCTGGAACCGGAACCTCTCTAAAAATAATTTCTCCCGGATTTGTCATTACCTGCTGTAACATATTTGTTCCTCCTTTATATTGTTTTATTATGCGTTTTATAAAATGTTTTATTAAAGTAATTACATTATTATACTGCAAACATATTTTGTCAATATGTATTTTCACTTTCTTACATATTTCACATTTTTCAAGTATATTTTTTGTATATTTTCCACAATCACCATGCAAAAAACGGAAAGAAAACCGTAGTTACTGTTTTCTTTCCGTTTTTACTATAATATTATTTTCAATTTTTATATCACGTGTCGTTTTTCACACTTGTAAAACGTTCTAAAAATTTACATTTCTACCATATGTTCTGCAAAAAAATATTTTGCGGCTCCAACAGCTGACGCTTCTTTCTTATATGAACAATTTTTCAAGTATGAAACATCATGCTCAAATCCATTATATGCCATCACTTTTTCTCCCAGCGGTATCATATAATCAGATAATACACCTCCCACATCACCTCCTAATATGATATCCATATCATATGCCATCCGCAAATTTGATATCAAAACTGCAAGATGCTCCAGATACTCATTCCATATCTGCAAAGCTTTTTCATCACCACTTTCCATTTTTTCCATAAATGAATCCAGTGACTGACTGTTATCCAGTGTCAGTACACTTGCAGCACAATATGCATCCGCACATCCTGATTTACCACAATAACATTTTCTTCCACCGGGAACAAGTATCATGTGACCAAACTCCCCTGCCTTCTGGTTCTGCCCTCGAAACAGCTTTCCATCTATGCAAAATGCACCTCCCAAAGTGTGGTTCAAAGACAGATATATCGCATTGGGATACTTCTGCTTTTTTTCTGCAAGCATTGCAGCATTAGCATCATTTTCAAAATATACCGGAATTTCCAGAGCCTGCTCTAAAAATCGCAGGCTATAATTCTCTATCCTTAAAGCATGGGATTTTAAAACAATCCGTTCTTTCTGGTCAATGATTCCCGGGATTGCCACCCCAATCCCTAGCAGCGTATTCTTCGCTGATTCTCCTTCAAGAAAAGCTTTGACCTTTTGTGCCACCTCTGTACAATAGGATAATTCTGCCGTAAATTTTAAACGGATGCGGTCTTTTTTTATAATCTCATCTCCAAGATTTACTAATACCATTTCTATATGATTCGCTGTAATCAAAATCCCCATTGCATGACAGTATGACTTATTAATCCCTATACTTTTTGCCTTCCGTCCACCGGTCGAAGCATATTCACCGGTTTCTTCTAACACCATTTTTTCTAGCAAGTCATTCACATTTGCTAACACAGTCGGCATACTCAAGTTCAATTCTTTTGCGAGTTCCGCCTTGGACGTAACAGGATTATTCAACACATAATTAATTATTTTTTTTCTTGCTATATTTCTTTTATCTTTATTTTCCGTTTTCTTATCCTCTTTTATCAAATAATTTATAAAAGAATTATATGCTTTTTTATTCTTCTTGTAAAGGAATTCCTTGAACATTTTTCGTATTAATAAAATTCCAATTTAGGAAATGCTTTCTTTAACTCATTTACCACAAAGTAGATTTCATCTTCATCCAATCCATCCTTGTTTTCCTTATGACATTTTTCTAAATCTGAGCTTGTTTGAAATGCTACATCTCCGATCAGAATCCCCCCTCTTTATAATAATGTTTTCATCTCACAATCAAAAATCAACATTGAAAACAGTTTCCAAAACTGGTTTATATCCTCTTACATTTTTATTTTCTCTTGGATGTGATTTTTTTCTTAAAATTAAGGTTGACGGCAAAAATCTTAAATCCACTGATTATGTTTGCACTTCATTATGGTGTTGTAGTTTCCTTTTTCATCAGTGCTACAGCTTGTGCTGTGTCTTTGATGTATGATGTATCTGAAAACGAGAAAGCGAGTTATTTCACCAGCATCTCATATGTAACCCCATACTTCTGCGCAATCTCGCTTGCATAAGATTTTCCTTCTGGAGGCGCCACTTCAATCTGATAGGAGCGCTCTGTCCCCTTCATGTGCACGATCATGGAAAACGCTTTCCCATCTGTGTGCTCTGCCTTCTGCTGCTCTTCATTCATTTCCTCCACATCAAATGCCAGCTTATGCATATGTGTATTATAAATGGTCCTCATTCCCTTATGTAAAATTGCCCTGACACTGTCCTTGGCAATGTAGTATCCCTCTTCAAACGAAGTGGTAGAAAATGATTCATTCATCAAGAGCAGACTCCTGCTGTCAGCCTCCTCATAGATTGCCTTAAAACGCTTACATTCTTCCCCAAGCCTTCCTAAATCCAATGTTTTGTCCTCATCTGCCGGGAAATGGGTGTAAATACCTGTAACAGGGGAAAATGTAAATGCTTTTCCCGGAATATATATGCCACCCTGCGCCAACACAAACAACTGCCCAACAGCCTGTGTAATTGTCGTCTTTCCACCTCGGTTGGCACCTGTTAAGATATACACTCTCCTATTCCGGTCGAAATCCATATCATTCGGTACAATATTCCCGGACTCCTCTGTCTCAAAAACAGCAAGCTTTAAATTGTAAATTCCACGTGCCTGCATCATATACGGATCAGATTCATTTTCTCCCTCTTTATATACAGAAGCTTTAGCAAAGGTATAGCCCTGTTCCTGCAATTTTTGAATGTACTCCGCCCATTTGATATAGTAGAGCAGCTCGGGAATCAAGTCTGTCATGTCGGTAATGGTAATAGAAACATATTTGTTCAGTACTTCTCTGACTCTTTTCACCATATGGGAAATCATATGGTTGACGATTCGGTCTGTATAACGAGTCACATCCTTTGCCTGATCTCCCTCGGGAAGCTTCACAATGCCACCCCGGCTTTCCGACCGCATAACAGCTGTATCCATCACCTTCTGCATAGGAGTGCTAATCACCGAATCTGCATTCACATCAAATGGCTGAAATTTGAAATTCTTTTTCCATATGGTATCCTCATTGATCCGATCCTTTGACGCAATATGGTCATAAAAATTGCCCAGGATTCCGGACTTGGTAAAATATTTGCTGTTTACAGATATCAGACCGATTCCGTCCGCTTCAAAGCGGTCATTCAAGTTAATACCTACCGTAATGCTCTTAAGCTGTGAAGTGTCCATTTTCAGTTCTGAGATATCTTTTTTCAGTTCTGCAAATCCGTTGTCCGCATAGATTTTCTCCACATAGGCTTTTAAACCCAGAAAGCCTGCGGAATGAATGTCCGAAGCTGCCAGACATGTATGAAGCGCATCCACACACTTGATATAATCATTAAGCTCGTCCAGCCGATGCAAAAGATCCCAGATGCAGGCACTCTCATCATATTCCCGGTTAAAGCTACCGTACTCCCTCAGAAAGCTGATGCGCTCGAGTATTTCCATAAGGTCATCACGCATTATTTTCTGTTGAAGGACATCCTCGAAAATATCGCAGCGGTACTGTGTCACCGCCGGATCTGCATACAAACGCGCCATCACGTTTTGGATGTAGTTCTGCTCCCGCTCCTTTGCTGACAGCTTTTTGCAGATTTGATCCATCCCCAGATCATGCATAGTCACATCACTCAGGGTCCGGTATTGTGCATTTGTATCCGGGTATAATAAACTGTATTTTTTCTGACTCATAAGCTTGTCCTCTCCTTCTGATCTAATATGCAATCTTGAACTGAATATGTATAACCTGCCTGCCCCGCAACAACCGAAGCCATGCGGAAGATGGGTTGCAAGACGTCCGGGGGACGTCTGTTCTGCAACGACCGAAGCGGAGCGGAGACCTTGGACCCATGGGGACAAGGTTCGCTTCCGCTTCTAAAATCAAAAAGGGCTAAGCCATAAGGCTTAACCCTTTTTAATTTTATAATGCGGAAGATGGGACTTGAACCCACACGATTGCAATAATCACAAGATCCTTAGTCTTGCTCGTCTGCCAGTTCCGACACTTCCGCATATATTTGATTTTCTGTCGCTTGTCTCACGCGACTTTGATATAATATCAAATCAAACCAAATATGTCAACACTTAATTTCTATTTTTACATATATTTTTTCATTTATTATGCATTTAAGCTAGTCCAGCCCATCCTTTATCCGGTCCTGTATATTGACCAGACACTGTAGGAGAACAGGATTGAACTGTCCGCACTCTCCACCCAGAATCATCTGCATTGCCTTTTCATGTGAAAACGCTCTCTTGTACACACGATCGCTTGTCAGGGCATCATATACATCGGCTACAGATACCACCTGTGCCGAGATTGGTATATCGTCTCCCTTCAGGCCATCCGGATATCCGTTACCATCATATCTCTCATGATGCCAGCGGCATATCTGCCAGGCTGTTTTGAGCAGCTTTTCCCCCTTAAAGGCATCCAGGTCATCGAGCATCCTTGCGCCAATCACAGCATGAGTCTTCATCACCTCAAACTCTTCATCTGTGAGCCTGCCCGGCTTATTTAAAATGGCATCATCTATACCTATTTTGCCGATATCATGAAGCGCCGAAGCTGTTGCTATCAGCTCTATATCATCACCTGTTATGTCATACCTGTCAGTTAAGCCGACCAACTCCTTGAGCAGCATATCCGTAAGCTTATTAATATGAATAACATGACTTCCGCTCTCACCATTTCTAAACTCGACTATGTGGCTTAAAATTGAAATCAGGATTTTATTATTGTTCTCACGTCTGTATATCTGGTCGGTCACCATACGAATCAGCCTGCGCTGCTTGGCATAGAGCTTTATTGTATTAATCACACGCTGATAAACCACCTTCACATCAAAGGGCCTGCTTATGTAATCTGACACGCCCATCTCATAGGCCTTTCTCACATAGCTCTCGGAGTCCTCTCCCGATATCATGATAACAGGAATATCATCAATCCAGTGGTTCTTGTTCATGTAGTCAAGCACCTCGTACCCATCCATGACAGGCATCATCATATCAAGAAGCACAATTGATATTCCGGTACCATACTCCTTGAGCTTTTCTACACACTCGGCACCATTTGATGCCTCGAGTATTCTAAAGTCGTTTCCGAGCATTTCAGATAAAAGCTCACGGTTTAATATGTCATCATCCACTATGAGCACCTGCTGTTTTATCTCGTCAAGCTCCTCCTTTGTAACATCCTCATCATTTTCAATTATCACAATATTCTTTCTGTTTTTCGCTATATACATAAGCGAATCCGCACGCAGCACTGCATCCGCCACCGTCTCATCTGTACAAATCACCCCACCTATGCTGACCTGCAGCTGTATCTTTGAATACTCGGGAATGACTGTCTTGTTTACCGCATCCTGTATATCCATCAGCTTTTTGCGGAACTCATCCTCTGTTACATCGTATATGATAATAAGGAACTCATCGCCACCATAACGGATTGCCAGATCGCTCTTTCTGATACAGCCCTTTATCGTATCAGCACAAGCACACAGCGCCATATCACCGGCTATGTGCCCCAGTGAATCGTTGTACAGCTTAAAATCATCGACATCGAGCATGGCTATACCGGCATTTATCTTGCTGTTTTTGACATTTTCCTCATAGAAGCGCCTGTTGTAAACACCTGTCAGCGCATCACTGTATAGCTTTTCCTTGTAGCTTACTATCTTGGATTCAAGCTTTTTGCAAACATCTTCATCCTTTAACGCACCATTATCAATATGGTTAACAAGCTCCATCACGTAGTTCTTGCCTTCTATATTGTAGTACCTTGATATGACCTGGTACGAATCAGTGCCCGAAAACTCTATCTTGACACGCTGCCTTTTATCTTTTATGGTCTTGGCCGTGATACAGTTCGTGCACTGTTTATTTTTCCTCCAGAATGAATAGCATGGGCATGGGTCAATAGGATCCTGATTGTCACTATTATTCTCCATACGTGATATGCGCTCTTCATCTATCAGACGCACTATGTCAAAAATCTGTCCATAGTCGTCCATTTTTTCTTCTATCTGCTTCATTGTATAGCAGCATGAGCTTTTTTCTATATCTTCTTCGTGCATGTTACACCTTCTTCGTCAGATATATTTCTCCTCGAAGCTTTCTATGCACATCGGCTTATCGAAGAAATACCCTTGTATGTAATATATTCCCATCTTCTTAATTATAGCATATTGCCTGTCAGTCTCAACTCCCTCCACGCAGACATGTACTCCTATTGTGTTGGCAAGCTCTGTAACCATCTTGACAAATGCATCAGAAAAATCATCCTCCCCAAGATGCTCAATGAAGCATTTATCTATTTTAATGATATCAAGAGGCATCTCCCTGATATGGTTGAGTGATGAATATCCTGTACCAAAATCATCCAGTGCAACCTTAACACCAAGCGCCTTTATCTCACTGAGTATCCGCTTCATGCGCACCATGTCATTGATTGCCAGACTCTCTGTCACCTCAAGACACAGATTTCCCGGTTCTATGCCCACCTCGTCAATTATGCCTTTGATTTTCTTGACTATGTCATTCTGCAGCAGCTGCACCACAGACAGATTTACGTTGACCTTGTAGTCAGGATGTCCCATGTCATTCCAGTACCTGCAGTGCTTCGCTGCCTCTCTTAATACATGCTCCCCGATTGGGTTTATAAGCCCAAGATACTCAGCAAGCGGTATAAAGTCAACCGGATTTATAAAGCCCATGGTTGCTGAATTCCATCTGACAAGAGCCTCTGCACCTGCACAGACATCCTCCCCCTTCACGTTTATAATCGGCTGAAAGTACACGGTGAACTCATCGCACTCATTCATTGTGGCTTTTCTCATGTGCTTTTCCAGGTCAAGACGCTTTGTGCTTGTGCCATCAATACCCTCGTTGTAGAACTCTATACGGTTTTTTCCTTCTTTCTTAGCATTGAAAAGAGCTATATCAGCTCTTCTTATGACATCCTCCACAGTGCTTGCATCTGTCGGGAAAAATGCCACTCCGGCACTTATTGTACAGTAATAGTCCTCTCCCTTCAAGAACCACGGTCTGACAAATATCTGCTGTATATCATTAATGATACTCTCCAGCCTGTCAACAGAGCTTCCTGTCACTATGACGATAAACTCATCGCCACCCATCCTGTAGCAGTGGTTCTCAATTTCCTTCACCTGTGTCAGGCTGTGCGATATAGCTTTTAAAAGCACATCTCCGTACTGATGGCCAAGCCCGTCATTTATATGCTTGAAATCATCCAGATCTATATAAATCATCGCACCTCTGGTGTCGTTTTTCACTGAATCATCTATAAACTTAGCCAGATCCTGCTCACATCTCATCCTGTTATATAGCCCTGTCAGGAAATCATTATTGGCCTGGTTCTCAATGCGCTGCTGATAACGCTTCTTCTGTGTGATATCATACATTGTAACAAGCTGCACCTTGCGGCCATCCACCCACACTATGCCTGTGCGATGAATATCAAACCACTTATCCTCCTCCGTCACGTAGACCTCTGTAAAGCTCCGGCTCTCTGCAGTATGGGAAAAAATATATTTTTCCAGCTTGTTCTGTTCGATAATATTTGAAAGCAGCTGCTTACAGTAATTATTCATGTAAAGTATCTCTGACTTAGACATATCAGCCACGTATATACCACAACCAGAGTTTTCCAGTATCTCTTCGAGCGAAGCATAGGAGCCTGCAAGCGAGTTGGTTGTTATCTTTTTTGTGAGAATACTTTGAATGACGCGCTTCGTATCATTTAAAAACTTCACATCATATTTTTCCCAGCTTCTGTCATCCTTCTCATCAAAAAAGCACACATACATCTGAGTCCTGTTATCTATATTTACAGGCTGGAATATGGCTGCCCTCATAGCCTGCTTCTCCATGAAAAGGCGGAATTTCTCCGGCATCACAGAGTCTGATGATATAATGTAAGGCTTTCCGGTAAAAAAAGGCACCTCGGTAATTGATATTGTATCAAACGGCTTTCTGCCATAGCTTACAATCACATCCAAATGCATGCCGTCCACGTTTTTGCGGATGATAAAAGCACCGGTAAGCTTTATGGTAGTAACTGCACTCTCCAGTGCTTTTTGAGCCATATCAGTAAAGCTTCCATCCATCTCAAGCAGTTTTATAACAGAATTGATAGCCTCAAGCATATGAAACTGTTTCTTGATTTCCTCATCTGACTTCCTGATAAGCGAAAGTGCCTCATTCGCAGCATCCTCATCTCTCATTGTGATCAAAAGCTGTCTGGTCATAGTCTCCAGGAACTCAATTGTTCTGTTAAAACGTGCTTCACTGGTAATAATTATGCCATCAGGAAGCATGTTTCTCTCATCATTAGACATCTGCTCATCAATTGCCGCAGCTATAACCCAATATATATCATTGGTATTGTCCACTCTTACAATCAGACCATACAGCCTGATATAGTCCTTATCCAGAGGTTCATCTATGAGATTCTCAACCCTGCAGTCCGACAGTCTCAAAAGAAGGTTTTTGTATTTTTCCTCACCAATAAAGGTAAGCATACTCTTCCATTTATCGTTACATTGACACACCTCTGTCATGACTCCATCCTTTTTTGTCAGACACGACAAATATATTCCGTTGACCATGCAGAAATAATCCTGTATTTTTTGAAAAAGCTTGGAATCTGACATATTTTCCTCCTAAAAACTCACGCAAATCAATCCTCATACCTGATAACAAACAAATAAAAGTCATTCTTATCGAGAATACATGTCTCCTGAAGCAGACGGTATTCGACACGCAGCCTGATTTGTTTCTTCACAAACCCAATCTCATTTGAATACATGACTATGATTCCGCCGGATACCAGATGCTCTGCGGCCTTGTCGAAAAACCTCTCGTAAAAAAGCTCCATCTCCGCCTTGGTCTGTCGGTTACGAACCGGCATATCCGTAATCAGCTCATCAAATTTGTAGTCATGTCTGAAATCAAAGAAATCCCTGTGTATAAAATTAATTCTTGTTTTGGCAAACGCAGCATTCTCTCTGCCCATAGTGATTGCATCTCCATAGGTATCTGTAGCATATATCTCGCGTGCCGGGACTAAATGTGCGCGCTCTATAAGCAGTGTACCAACTCCGCAGAACGGATCCATGATCTGTGCCGTTTCCTTAAGATACGGCTTTGCAAGTGAAACAATAAGTGCCGCTTGTGATGGATGCATCGACGTAGGAAGCACATTCTTTCTGTACGCAAATCTATTATCCTGTATGGAACATAATCTCATGCAGACAAAAAAATTGTCATTTTTTGTCGGTATGAGCTTAATCACCACGTCGTAATCATTTGGTGAATTAATCATCCTGCCGGCTGAGAGCATATCAATAGCTTTCGCAAGCCTGCTCTGATAGGCCGCATCTGCCGTGCTCTCAATACGATAGTAAAACGGACCACCCTCACGGTGCATGCGTCTTAATATATCATACATATCTGATTCTGTAAGAATTCTAGCCGCCTCCTGTGCATCCTGTGGCAGAAGCGATGCTGCATGTATGGTGAAGTACATCCTTCTGAATGTACGCACCTGCATGATAAGAGGTATATTGTCAGTCTTTACAAGCACTCCAAGCGGATGCAGCTTTGTATCCTTAACAGGTATCTGACGTCGTACCACCTCTCTGTGAAGGCGGTTTGTCATCAGAAGCAGCTCAGCCTTTACTCCCTCGAGCACAGGTGTATGGTGCTTTATCCCATTATATTTAATCAGGATTTTATTTATCTCGTTTAATTCTTCCTCAATATGCTTCCTATTTTCAGCTGTGACCGTCATATGCTCAAGCTCTCCTGCCCGCTCCATAAGCTGTGGTATAAGCTCTTTGCAGTCCAGCTTTGACAGTGCCGCCAGATAGGAACCCTTCACAAAGCGCATCTGCTCAGCCTCATATGCTTTAAAAACCTCATCAGAAAGCTGTGACATATGTAAATCTCCTATCAGAAGAGCTGCGTTCTTTCTGGTTTTTGCATCCTCTTCTCCCATAAACGATACAAGCAGCTCTTCTTCTCCGGCAAGCAGCTTCAGTGCCTCTGCCAATGCATTTTCATCTTTAATTTCCTGTCTGAGGCTGCTCAGATTCTGACGTACATTCTCTTTTTTTAACAGATTTCCGATAATTTCCTTCATTTTTAAATCATCCTTTAATTTATTATATATTGTCAGGTTTGGCTTGTCTCTTCCTTTGGCACACCATTTTCTTTGATATAGGTATCCAGATCCTTGTGAAACTGCTCCCACGCATCCTCATGCTCCACGAAGTATAGCGGACACTTCTTGCCTGTCACATCGTAATGTCTTATTACATCATCCGCATTCAGATCATACCGTCCCATAAGCCATGTGGTAAGCTCTATAAGCGACTGATATGTGCTATCGTTGAACTTTCCTGTCTCATCCTCTATACAGCACTCTATCGATATTGTGTCACTGTTTCTGTTATTAGATGCATACGATATCTCATTGCAAGGTATGCACTGCACTATCTCACCCTCTAATCCTATAACAAAATGTGAGCTTGCTTTGGTCTTTTTGGTCTCTGCCAGACCATTGAAATAGTCTCTATTCTGTCTGGCTGACGTACCCGGATTAGCCGTATAATGTACGACTATGCCGTTTACCTTCTCAAGAGCCTTCTGTGGTCTGGAATACGGATTTGGTGTCAGCAGCTGCACATCAAGCTTTGGCTGTATAGGATTGTAAAGAGTAGTCGTAACCTCTGCCTTTACCTCTTCCTGCTTTGCCTTTTTGCCCCTTAAAACTCCCACTATGATTATCGTTGCAATTATAAGTATTATCATGCCTATCACAATACAATTGTTAATAAGCTGCTTCCTTCTAACCTGGGCGCGGTGCCTCTTTCTATATTCTTCTCGCTTTCTCTGTCTTATCTTTTCATATTCGTCCATTTAATTATCCCCGGTCATCTCTTTTGTGTGCTTTTATATAACTATTCCAAGCTTTTATAAACATTTGCATATATTTAAAAATATTTTAGCACAAATCTTATTATTATGCCACATAAAATAATATGTAAAATAATACAAAAGCACCAGATATTATGACATAACATAATACCCGGTGCCTTATTATAAATGCATATTCTTATTAATCACGCTTAATTAATCACATTTAATCTCATGAACCCATCCATCCGGTCCATCAATATGCCCCATCTGAATGCCTGTAAGTGTGTCACGAAGCTTCTTTGTGACAGGTCCCATCTCATCCATACCGCTTGGGAAGCAGATTTCCTTGCCGTGGTCTACAATCTTTCCTACCGGTGAGATTACTGCTGCTGTTCCGCAAAGTCCACACTCAGCAAAATCCTTTACCTCATCAAAGAGCACCTCTCTGTGCTCAACCTTGAGTCCTAAGTACTTCTCTGCAACTACCATCAGTGAACGGCGTGTGATTGATGGCAGGATGCTGTCTGATTTAGGTGTAACAAATGTGCCATCCTTTGTGATAAAGATGAAGTTTGCACCACCTGTCTCCTCTACCTTTGTACGTGTTGCAGGATCGAGGTACATATTCTCTGCAAAGCCCTGTGCATGTGCATCTACAATAGCATGAAGACTCATTGCATAGTTGAGTCCTGCCTTGATATGTCCTGTTCCGTGAGGTGCTGCTCTATCAAAGTCTGATACACGGATTGTGATTGGCTTCGCGCCACCCTTGAAGTATGGTCCTACAGGTGTTACAAGGATTCTGAACTGATACTCATCAGCAGGCTTAACACCAATTACCGCATTTGTTCCCATAATGTATGGTCTGATATAGAGTGTAGCACCTGAGCCGTATGGTGGAACCCATGCTGCATTTGCCTTTACTACTTCCTCAACTGCCTTTACAAATCTATCCTCCGGGAATACAGGCATCTCAAGTCTCTCACATGAATCCTTAAGACGCTGTGCGTTTAAGTCAGGTCTGAAGCAGACAATTCTGCCATCCTCTGTTGTGTATGCCTTAAGTCCCTCGAAGCATGTCTGTGCATACTGGAATACTCCCGCACACTCATTAAGTGTCACTGTATGATCCTTTGTGAGCTGTCCATCGTCCCACTTTCCATCTTTATAATTAGAAACATAGCTGTAATCTGTTTCCTGGTAGCCAAAACTAAGGTTTGACCAATCGATATCCTTCTTTTCCATCTTTATATCCTCCGTTTCTTTACGGATCCGATATAACCTAGCGTTATCATATATCGGGTCTACTATCATTTATGCTCATTCTAGTACAACAGAAAAAAAATGTCTAGTACTATTTTTTTATAATAACCATAACTTAAGTTTCTATATAGCTTTTTTTACTATTATAAGATAAGGCCTGACTTTTTCTTACTTTTTTCAATAGCTGTATTAAGCTTTCCAAACGGACGCCCAAGCAGCAGTCCGATCACAAGCGATATTGCTATAAATATAAGAAGAATCGCAAGATCCTTGCAATAATCAAAGCAGTACATGCCTCCCACGCACTCTCTTAGGGCATTCATGGCATAGTTAAACGGCATGAACTTATACAGTGCTCTGTACACCTGTGGCAGCACCTCAACCGGGAATGTGCCACCTGCGCCTGCCACCTGAATGACCATAATGACTACTGCTACAGCCTGTCCCACATTGCCCAAGGCTGCTGTGAGCGAGTACATAAGAAGCGTGAATACAAGGCTTGTCAGTGCGCTTGCACACCAGAAAAGGAACGGATGCCTGCACTGTATTCCGACAAAGAACAAATCACCGAGCACTGTCACAAGTGTCTGAAGCTGGCCTATCACAAAAAATGTGATATATCTGCCAAAAAACTTATGTACGCTGTTTACTTTGCCAAGTGATTTTATATCGTCAGTGTCCTTTACCTTTGTTTTCACAAGTGCAACAGTTATAAGACCTCCCACCCACAGAGCCAGCACTGTGTAAAACGGTGCCATGGCTGAGCCATATGTGGATATCTCATATATCTTCTGCTCATCCATAGACAGCGGTGATGTCACAAACTGCGCAATGAGTGTCGGATCTGTCTGAAGCAGCTTTACAATCTCATTAAACTGCTCATCGTTTGACAAATTATCAAATCCTGATATAACATTCTGCAAACCATCTCTGATCTGCTGTACATACTGTCTGGTATTTACAATATCTGCATTTCCTGATTTAAGAACTGCCGAATAATCATCGAGTGCCTTTTGTATATCCGGGAAGCTGTTGTCCAGAGAACCAAGCATGGACTGTGTCTCAATAAGTGCATATTCTATATCATATACCGCTCCTGTGAGATTAGGTGACACGCTGTGGTCAAATGTATTTTTAAGTGTATCTATTGCGGACCTGGCACCTGACACATCGGCTTTTATTGATTCCTTAAGAAGCTTTAGCTTATCTGCCGTCAATTCAGTATCAGACTTAAGGTCTTTTATCTGCGTTTTAATGCTTTGGATATTTTTCCTGACAGCCTCTATCTGCGAACTATCCACTCCCTTTAAGCCCTCAATAGCGGAAAGCGTATTCTCTACAAGCTGTTCTACCGTATCAAAGCCGGCCACGGAAACAGATATGTCCGCAGTATCGGCATCAGCTACTCCCGATGCATTTAAGAGCTGTATAGAGTTTTCCAGCACATTAAGCTGGCTGTTTATGTTTGATAAGCTTATGTCGACCATCTGTGTGATGGTTTGTGCTGTCTGCGCCCCCGAAAGCACCGATGACTGCATGCCGCTTACCGATGACTGTCCCCCGTCAATCAGCCCCTGCACACTCGGAAGCAGTGACTGTGTCGAGCCTATCAGGCTGTCTGCTGAATCCGTAAGCATGGCAAATGTATCGAGCATGCCTGCATATGTAGAAAGAGTCGTATCCATATCCTTTAGCTTGTCAACAACTGTTCCGGCCAGGTTATCGCCTGATTTACCGTCTCCCACTATGAGCTCTCCCGATTTTGACGCTATCTCCGTAATCGTGCTCACCATTGAAGAGTTTACAGACTGCTGCACCGTGGTCTTGACCTTTGAGGTTATCTTTGTTGCTATGGCATTCTTCTTGCTGTTTTCATAGTATTCTATCTGCGGATTAACCGGCTCACCGCTTAGGAAGCTAAGCATATCAGCTGAAAAATCCTTCGGCACAATAAAGGCTGCATAGCACTTTCCACTATAAACATACTCCAGTGCCTCTTTACTGCTGTCTGTGAAAATCCAGCCAATTGCATCGTTTTCCTTCAGTCCCTTTATGACACTGTCTCCCATACATAGCTTTAAATCACCGACACTCATCCCCTCATCCTCAGAATATACTGCTATGTGCATCTGTGATGTAGCTTCCTCTCCGTAAGGATCCCAGTTGGACATAATATTAAACCATGCATACAAAGCCGGGATGATGCCAAGTCCCATAATAATGACTATGGCAACCACATTTGTGGATATGCGTTTCAAGTCAGCCAGATATATTTGAAATATTTTTTTCATTGCTCGGCATCCTCCCCTGTACTTTGCTGCATCGTATCAAATTTCTGCTCCACTCTTTCGGCTATTTCCTGCACCCTGTCCTCAATCTGCACGACAGGACTCACACTCTGTGCATCACAGCCTCTTATCTCATTCATCTTCTCCTGCAGCTTATAGTCCACATACTCGACTCCGATTAAATACACTGCGATAGCAAACAGACTCACTATCCACAGCACAAGAAAAATGATTTTGGAGCTGTCCGGCACAATCATCAGCAGAACAAGAAAAAAGAGCGGAATGATGTATATGCACCTTAATCCTATTTTTATCCGTTTTTGATTCTGCTCATGGATTGTCTTTTCATATCCTACCAGCTTATCGTACATCTCGCGCAGTCTCTTATCATCGGATAGCGGCTGCTCATTCACTTTATTATTTGCATTATTATTCATATCATTATCCATATTGGAATCTTTATTACTGTTTCTACCTGTATCCTGCATACTTTCCTTCCCGCTTTATAGCTTACGGCACATCAGAAGTATCATATTAATATGCCAATTATCAATTTATTAATTGTACATTTAACTATAGCATCTCAGTATCTTCCATACGCTTCTCTATAAAATGATTGAGTCTGATAAACGGCTTTCGTATCACAAGTCCTATCACCAAAGAGGCTGCGCCAAAAAGTAAAAGCGTGATATAACATTTGCCGAGTGTGTTTTCGTACATACCTCCTATACACTCCCTCATCGCATTTATCGCATATGGGAATGGGAAGAAAATATACACTGCCCTGAAAAATGACGGCAGCGCCTCTATCGGATATGTGCCGCCGCTTCCTGCAATCTGAAGCACCATAACAACCACCGCCAGTGCCTTTCCTATATCACCAAAGGATATAGTCAAAGAATATATGAGCAATGAAAATGTAAGGCTTGTCACTGCGCCTGTCACAATAAATGAAACCGGATGCACGCACTGTATTTTAAGCAGATATAAATCACCTAGCACAATGATAAAAGTCTGTACCTGTGACAGTAAAAAGAATGTCAGATATCTGCCAAAATAAAGCTGTGAAGGCTTTAGTTTCCCAAGCCCCTTGGCATCCGCATGAACCTTTACCAGTGAAACAAGTATAGTCATGCCCACCCATATGGCAAGTGTGGTGTAAAAAGGTGCTACTCCGGAGCCATAATTGGCTATCTCGTAGATATAATTATCTGATACCTGCACCGGCTCTGAAAAGAAGCTCCCAAGCTTTTCAGGATTCCCCGAAAGCAGATTCACTATGATATCAGCTTTTTCATCCTCAGAGGCTGATTCAAGCTTGTCGAGTGTCGTATTTATCTTGTCAGATGCTGATTCTATGACTCCCTTAAGCTGTGTCATGCTCATATTGAGTGTATCAAGCGTACTGTCCACTCCGTCAAACACCTGCGCCATGGAGCCTGATGTCTGACTTAGATTGCTAAGTGTGGTCTGCATTGAATCAAGAACAGACGACATACTGCTTATCATGCCGTCCACCTGTGGCACTATCTGTGAGGTATATGTATCATTCACTGCTGACGCGGTCGATGAAAGAGCCGACATTACGCTCTTAAGTGTTTCTGCAGAATTCTGTGTCTTCCCCGATAAATCCACAGACTGTGTGCTTTCTATCATGCTCTTTGTCTGTTCCTTAACAAGCTCTATATTGGAAATAAGTGTGCCGACATGGGTATCGTCCATATCCGGCTTTATTTTGTTGATTTTGTCCTCAAGAGTGTCAATATTACCTTTCAAAGCATCCGCTGACTGTTTAATATTTTGCACATCACTTTGAATAGTATTTACATCCTGTGACAGATTTGCATCTGAAATCTGCTTTGATATATCATCAATCGAGCTCTTCACCTTTGCTAATGCCGATGTGATATCTGCGCTAAAGCTGTCGAAGGATTGTCTGGTGGACTGCAGATCATTTTTACTCTCTTCAAGCCTGTCTGTGCCATTTGCAAGCTTATCCTGCCCGTCTTTGAGTGCTTCGCCCGTTTCTTTGGACACCTGTGATAATGCCTTATTTCCATCAATAAACGTATCTATCATGGCATCGTACTGCGCAAGACTCTCAGATACCGCTTCAAGCTTACCGGTCATCTGCCCCACAGCATCCTTTTCCTTCACGTCATCGGATATTACGTTGGTCTCCTTAAATACCTGCTCTGCAAGCACCTTTATAAACTGCTTATTAATACTTGATTTAACAGCACTTGCTGCGCTGTCCGTTATCTTTGTCGCAACAGCATTTTTCTTGTCGTTCAGATAATAGGTAATCCTTGGATTTTCAATATTGTCAGCTACACCATTATACATGCTGTAGGTAAACTGCTCATCTATGACAAGTGCAGAATAATATCTGCCTGACTTAACACCCTCAACAGCCTTTTCCTCTGATTTAACAAATTTCCAGCCTATAGTATCCTTTTGCTTTAATGACTCTACCACACCATCGCCCATATTGACAGTTTCGCTGTCATTCTTCGTCCAGCCCTTGTCCAGATTGACTACTGCAATTGCTATATTTCCGGTGTTGCCATACGGGTCCCAGTTGGCATAGATATTAAACCATGCATACAGCGCCGGCAGCACGCACAGTCCAATAACTATAATGAGTACAAGCACATTTCGGAATATGCCGCACATATCTCTTTTAAAAATTCTTAAAATATCAGCCATGAATCATCCTCTTATATCCGGTGTTTATATATGGTGCTGTTTAAGCTCCCCAATAAAATACAATGAGCCAAATGCAACATTTTTCGTATCTCTTTTCAGGTGCTTTCTTATCTCATCAACTCCTGAAAGCTCTGTTGCACAAACTCCCTCTTTTCTGATAAAATCAGCAAGGTGCGATGCCTGCAGTGCCCTGTCTGAATCCGGTGTCACTGTATAAAACTCCTCAGCAAGTGGCAAAATCTCACGTATCATGACATCATAGTCCTTATCAGCCATGACTCCCATGAAAAAGCAAAATTTCTCACCCGGATACATCTGCATGAGGCTTTCCTTAAGCGCATCAACTCCATTGCTGTTGTGTGCTCCGTCCACTAGCAAAAACGGCTCCTTTGATACTATCTCCATGCGTCCCGGCCACACAGCTTCTTCAAGAGCGCTTTTTATCCTGTCATTCAGGTCTGTTTCCTCTCTCTTTGGCTCTGTCTTATCATATTGCATTTCGTATTCCGGCCCACTATAGCGCTTTCCCAGCACATACCGCGCCGCAAGCTCTGCCGCTGCTGCATTCTCCCACTGAAATGTGCCACAAAGCCTCAGTGCGTAGCCGCTGCAGCGTGCTATATCGCTTTGTTCCACAGTGATTATTCTTGCATGCTTTTTTTGCGCTTCCTGCTCAATCACCTGCATAGCACGTTTATCCTGCTGTTCCACCACCACTGTGCCGTTTTCCTTTATGATACCGGCCTTCTCAGCCGCTATATCCGCTATATCACTGCCAAGGATAGCCATATGGTCATAGCCTATCTTTGTAATAACGGCACATTGCGGTGTGCCGATTGCATTTGTTGAGTCAAGCCTGCCTCCGAGCCCTGTCTCAATGACCATATAATCGCACTGCTGCTCCTCAAAGTACAAAAGAGCCATGGCAAGGCAGTAGTCAAACATCGTAAGTCCTATGCCAAAATCTATATCAAGCAGATAGTTTCCAAGCCGTGTGACATCCTCCTTAGGTATCATACGCCCATCAACCGTGATGCGCTCCTCAAAATCCACCAGATGCGGTGATACAAACGTGCCTACCCTCATGTGCTCTTTTTTTAATATACTAGAAAAAAAAGCGCACACCGAGCCCTTTCCATTGGTGCCTGCCACATGGATATACGGTATTATGCGCTTTTGCTTTCCTTTTTCTCTCAGCACCTTTATGACCTGTGCCGTCACCACCACTCCCGGCTCATTGCCGAAACGGCGTGTGTTTTCTATTTTGTTTAAAACCTGTGTGTAATCTAAATTTCCCATGCCATCATTATAATATATCCGGCCGATAAAATAAAGACCATATCCTTATACTGCTATAATAATGCCCCCGTCATTTGCATACATGCTTGAGATGCCGGCAGTATCCACAATGACAATCTTCTTAAATCTGGCAAGCTTCTCAAGGCATGCCTTCACATACTGTGCACGCTCCGGGCAGTTGCAGTGTGAGATTGCAAGAATCCTGTGCTCACAGTCCTTTGTGGCAGCCACAACATCCTCTACCATCTTGGCAAGTGCCCTCTTCATGCCTCTGGCCTGGCCAAGCTGCTGGATTGAGCCCTCATCGGTTGAGCCCATGACAGGCTTTATATTTAAAGTGCTGGCCACAAAAGCCTTCAGATTGCTTAATCTTCCTGCCTTTCTTAATGTATCAAGTGTCTCAAGCACAAAGAAGGTATTCATTGAAGCTATATACTCCTCTGTCTGCTTTACAACCTCATCAAACGAAAGTCCACTCTCTTCAAGCTCCTGCACCTTCATACCGATTAGTGTCTCGCCTATAGATGCTGAGCGGGAATTAAATACATAGATTTGCTTGCCACAGTCCTCATGCTCCTCGTTGTACAGATTGACCGCTAAAACAGCGCTGTTGTATGAGCCGCTGAGCTTGCCCGAAAGTGTGACAACATATACATGGTCAGCCTCTCCCTCAAAGGCCTGCATATATTCCTCAGGAGACGGGCATGACGACTTTGGCCCCTTTACGCTCTCCTTTACTCTTCTTAAGAAATCATGCTGGTCAAAGCTCTCATCATCGCGGATCCTGTATCCGTCAACATCAAGCTCGAGTGCCACATTGCAAAAATGTCCATCCTTCTTAAGGCTATCTGTGAGCTCACCACAGCTATCTATTATAATCTTATACATACCTATTCCTCCTGCACTATATGATAATAAAAGTTTAAATTACTTTTTTAAAAGCTATTTCATTCCGTAACAAGTAGTTTTCATTACTACGTCATATTAACACGAAAACTAAACTTATGCAAGAGGTTTCTGTATTTATTTTCCCATAATGGTTATCTGTCCTTTAATGGTACCCGAAAAAGGCTGTCACACAGTCGCTTAAGGCTTTCATGTCGCGTACTCCCATAAGCTCACAGGCTGAGTGCATTGCAAGAATAGGTATACCTATATCCACAGTCTTTACCGGCAAAAGCGTACCTGCAATCGAGCCCAGTGTGCTGCCGCCACGGCTGTCCGAACGGTTCACAAAACGCTGGTAAGGTATGCCCTTTTCATCACACAGCTGACATAGAATAGCAATAGCCTGTGCATCCGTAGCATACGACTGCGAGCACGCCTGCTTGATACAAAAGCCTTTTCCCATGACAGGCATATTTGTGATATCCATCTTTTCCTTTTTATTAGGATGAAGCGCATGAGCCACATCGACAGACAAAAGCATGGCATCATATATGCTCTCATCTATTTCATTTTCTGAAAGGTCCATATTTCTTAAAATACGTCTGAGCATATCGTGAAGCATTATAGAGGCCGCGCCCTGCTTACTGTTGCTTCCAATCTCCTCATGGTCGAAAAGCGCTATGATGTTTATTCCATCAGCTCTGTTTCCATCCTCTATGGCATCAAGAAGTGCCCTGCAGGATGACTGGTTGTCGATTCTCGGTGATGAAATCATGGTGTCATTCACACCGACAAAGCAAGGCTCCTCCATACAAAATGTATTGAGCTCAAAGTCTATGATATCGCTCTTTTCCACAGACAGCTCTCCAGCCAGAAAGCTAAGGAAATAATCCGTGGCCCTTTCATCCTCAGGTATTGAATCAAGCACCGGCATCAGATCCACCTGATTATTTATCTCGACTCCCTTATTCACATCCCTGTTCATATGAATGGCAAGATTTGGAATAATCATGACAGGCTTTTTGGACCTATATAGCACCATACGCGGATTGAACACATCCTCACTCTTTATAGCCACGCGTCCTGCCACTCCGAGAGGTCTGTCAAACCATGTGTTTAAAATCGGTCCTCCATACACCTCTACATTAACCTGTGCATATGAGTTTGTCATAAAATCCGGATTTGGCTTTATGCGAAGATATGGATAGTCTGTGTGAGCTGCCGCTATTCGCACCATATCCTTTTTGTTGTAGCCACTTCCTACAGTAAACGCAAACATGGTCGTATCATGGTGATTTAAGACATACCTGCCACCGCGCACAAGCTTCCAGTCGCCTGTATAATCTATCTCCTCAAATCCGTTTTCCAAAAGCTCCTGCTTTGCAGCCTTCACACACTCGCATGGTGAAACAGCCGCTTTTAGTAAATCAAATAATTTTTCCTGTTTCATGGATTGCCTCCTGTTTTCATTGCATAACGCATTTATTCTACCACGGACTTTACAATTATTCCAGTTGAACAGGCTTTATTTTTATGGCATAATTCGCAAATCTGATGTATGATATAATAATCGATAACTATTCAAAACCATTGAGAACAATCATTCGCTGTCACATACAATGTGGGAAATGAGGAGAAATTATGATATCAATTGAACTGACAGACACAAAGGACTTTATGAACAAGCTGCTTCGCACGGAAATCTTTGACAACTTCTTGCTCCAGGAGGCCGTCATCACAAAGGCAGCCTCATATGTCATAGATGGTCACCTGCAAAAGGGCTTTTACAGCTCCACAGAGCTTGAGGAAAATGGTATAGTGGGCTATAGCATACTCCCCTTTAGGATGCTTCGCACAAACTGCTTTGACCTGATAAAGGGCAGACAGACTCCATCGTCATTCAAGTTTGTCTTTCTGCTTTCACCTGAAAATATGGAGCACACCCTAAGCAGTCTGCACTCTGCTTTCACCGTATCCGATATCAGTGGTTTTTTCATAAATATCAGGTATCAGAGCCAGCTTCTGACTCTGACAACCGGAATATCCTACAATATTTTTTCAGCAGATAAGACCTTAGACAGTGAATGGGATAAGCTTGTAATGAAATTTTTAGCAAATAATGACATAAACTTTAAAGAACTTTGACTTTATTGCTTTACATCTTAAACCTGTTATGCTATTCTAACGTTAGTTGCGTAAGCAGCATTATTATTATTTGGAGGTACTTTCGATGAGCAAAGGTACAGTAAAATGGTTCAATAACCAAAAAGGTTACGGATTCATCACAGCCGAGGACGGAAAGGATGTATTCGTACATTTCTCAGGACTTAACATGGAGGGCTTCAAAACTCTCGAGGAAGGTGCAGCAGTAGAGTTCGATATCACTGATGGCGCTAAAGGTCCACAGGCAGTTAACGTTGAGGTAGTTAAATAATTTTGACCCCTCAGGCAATCTAGTTTCTATGTACCTTTTTCTTTATTATATATTTAGGTAAAATTATAGTTACAAAAATGTTAATTGGGGAATAAGATATAAGAATCATGATTAAAAAAGAAGAGTTCATTTCGAACTCTTCTTTTTTGTGCTTTTTTATTTGAATGATTTTAGTTGTTTACACGATGATGAGACATCGGTGAGCTTGTGGTGAGTGGTAAAAACGTGTAACCGTTCGCCTGTCCCCACTGGATGATCTGCTCGACCGCATTGACACTGAATTCCTTTATGTCATGCTGCAATACAACTGATACGTTGTGGCTCTGTACCCCTGAAATGACATTCTGCACTACCTGTTCCGTGCTTATTGGCTTGCTGTTTGCATCTCCGCTCGATACATTCCAGTCACAGTATAAAAGCCCTCTTGCTGTCACATCATTTACGAGCTGTGTCATAATGCCCGGACAATAATCCTTACTTACAGTATTTGATGAGCCACCCGGGAATCTGATGATTGACGCATCATTTCCTGTCTGTGCCTTTATGATACTGTTCATCTGCTCAAGGTCATCAAAAAATGCCTGCTCACTTGTATATATCTGGTTGTATTTGTGGCTGGCAGAGTGGATAGCCACTGTATGTCCTCTCTTTGCCTCCTCTGCTATCATGTTCTGATAGTCAGGATGTGTATTTGTAACAAAGAAGGTGGCCTTTACATTGTATTTATCAAGCACATCTAATAGCCCCTGTGTATACTTTCCGGGACCATCATCAAAGGTCAGATAAATAATCTTGTTGCCCGGATTTACTGTGTCTGCCGTGGCAGCCGGGTCATACACACTTACCACTCTTGTAGCAGTAGCCTTATTTCCTGATGAATCTGAGACCTCATAGGTCACAGTATACTTTCCCGCCTTATCCTTATCTACCTTATCTCCTGATACCTTGACACTGTCTGTGATGTCTCCGTCACAATTGTCTGTTGCCGTGTATCCCGGATCACTGTACTTATCACCCTTTTTAACTGACATAAAATCATCACCCGAAAGCTTTATCTGTGGTGCAGTGGTATCTGTGACATGCACAGTCCTTTTGACCTCGCTCTCATTCTTTGACGAGTCAGCGACACTGTACTTTATCTCATAGTCTCCCGGCTTTGAAGTATCGACAGCTCCTGTGACAGATACCTTGTCTGTCAGATCCCCATCATAGTTGTCTGTTGCCGTATATCCCGGATCACTGAACTCGCTGCCTGCCTCTACAGTCATCTCTGCATCGCCATTTAATGTAATCTCCGGAGCCTTCTTATCCCTCACTTCAACCTTGATTGTCTGTGTCGCAGTTTTTTTACCGTATTGAGCAGTTACCTTTATCTCGTATGAACCTGTTTTTGTCGCATCGACATTACTGTCTATAGTGCATTTTATCTCTTTTCCCTTTCGGTTTATAAGCCTGCCTCTGACATACGCCTTGATTTTTGGTACCTCAAACTTTTTGCCATACTCAACAGTAATACCATTTTTGAACTTGCTGCTGAACTCAATATGTGAATCAAAGCATGTGATATACACTATAAACGCCACCACCAGAACTATTGCAGCCGTAAGTATGCCGATAATCATCTTTTTATTTTTGTCCATTTTTCCAATCCTCTTTAGCATTTTATAATTATTCTCTCTATATTATTACTCAAACCTGATAATATTATTTCAAGCAGTATCTATTATAGCGTTAAACAATCTTTTTTGCTACTGCAAATTCCTTGAGAATTTCTTAATGTTGGCTTCATATATTTCAGTTATGTTACAATTGTTTCTTTATCATGAATACCTTTGGTGCAGTCTTAATAAGTACTTAATTTATTTAATATCTTTGTTACTATTCAGTTCTCAATATGACTAACAACATATCTTTTTGCAGATATTCGCAATCACAAAAATCCCCCGAACAAGTCGGGGGATTTAAAAAGCTTATGCTGTAACAATCATTTTATTACTGCTCCTTGCGGTGCATCTCAAATGTCTCCATATGGTAGTTGGCGATGTTGTCACGAATCTTTCTGTCATCTGCTCTGCTTAAGAGATCATCACGGAACTTCTTTGTAGACACCATGTCATTGTATGAGCTTGGTCCGCCTACGCAGCCGCCCTCACATGCCATTCCCTCGATGAAGTTCTCAGGAAGCTTGCCTGCCTTCATGAGGAGAAGTGCCTTCTTACACTCTGCTGCTCCGTTTGCCTTGCAAACCTTGCAATCAACATCCTCGCCTTTTTCCTTCATGCTCTCGATTACGGCTGCTGTAACTCCGCCTGAGTTTGCGAAACGCTTACCGTATACTGAGCCCTCCTGGTATGAGGTATCATCAGCCTCAAGCTGTACTCCCTTTGCCTTCATAATAGCACGAATCTCGCTGAATGTAAGTACATAGTCTGCATTGCCCTCTATCTTCTGATCATGTACCTCTGACTTCTTGGCAACACATGGTCCGATGAATACTGTAACTGCATCAGGATCCTTTGCCTTGATCATTCTTGAAACTGCACACATAGGTGAAACAGTTGTAGAAATCTTGTCAGCAAGCTCAGGATAGTGCTTTCTAACCATATTTACAAATCCAGGACAGCATGATGTAACCTTCTTCTCTCCTGCCTCATATGCCTCAAGCCACTCATCAGCCTCGTATGCTGCTGTCATATCTCCACCGAGCGCTACCTCAACAAAACCGTTGAAGCCAACTGCCTGCATAGCTTTCTTCCAGCTGTTCATAGTGATATTTGCGCCAAACTGTCCCTCTGCTGCAGGTGCAACCATAGCGTATACATGCTTGTTCTCTGACTTGATTGCATCGATTACATCTACGATGTATGTCTTTGATCCGATAGCTCCGAATGGACAGCTGTGGATACATTTACCACATCTGATACATTTGCTCTCATCAATCACTGAAATGCCGTACTCATTGTATGTAATGGCATTTACAGGGCAGGAGAACTTACATGGTCTCTTTAAATGAGCGATAGCGTTGTAAGGACATGCCTGTGCACAGCGTCCACACTCCTTACACTTCTGTGGATCGATATGTGAGCGGAGACGTCCTGCCTCGATTGCTCCGAACTTACATGCATTGATACAAGCCTTGCCAAGACAGTTCTGACAGTTCTCAGTAACTGTGTAGCTTGAAATCGGACAATCCTCACATGCTGAGCTGATTACCTGGATGATATTGCCGTCATCGTTCGCGCTTGGTGCTTTACCCTCTGCAAGTCTGACACGTTGACGGATGATTTCTCTCTCCTTGTAGATACAGCAACGGAACTGAGGTGTCGGTCCCGGAATAAGTGTAAATGGGATGTCATCTCTGATCTCATCGAGGTTACCTGCAAATGCAGCCTTTGCGACCTCAAGCAAAACTGCATGTTTGATTTTGATTACGTTTTCGTCAGCGTACATATTATCTCCTTTTCCTTAAAATAATGTATATTTTGTTACCTAATAAATTACATACTTAGAAGAATCATTATACCATGTGACACTTCCCATATCACATGACCTGATTCCTCTAAAAAAATGCTCCTAGTATTTATCTACTAGGAACATTCTACAAAATTTTTTAAAATTTTTCTACCCTTGTATTCATCAAAATACAAAGAATTGTTATTTTTTTCACAATAGCAGCGATTTCAATAAGAATTACTCATGGCGCAGTGCATCAATAGGGTTCAGGTTCGCTGCCTTGTATGAAGGTAGCATACCGAATATGATTCCGATTGCCATGGAAAAAAGCACCGCAAGTATAGCTGCTGCCGGGCTTATCGCTGTCGGCGTGCCGTTCAGCATTGAAATGACCTTCGAGAGTATCACTCCGACAAGCACTCCCACCAGGCCTCCAAGACTTGTGAGCACAACAGCCTCTGTGAGGAACTGACCAAGGATTGCTCCCTTTCCTGCTCCGATTGCTTTTTTAAGTCCTATCTCTGAGGTACGCTCTGTGACTGACACAAGCATGATATTCATGACGCCGATACCGCCGACGAGCAATGATATTCCGGCAATCCATATGAGCATCATGTTGGTTGACTGGCTGAGCTGCTGTATCTGCTTTGCCTGCTCCTGTAAATCCTGTGCCTTGTAGGTCACATCAGAGCCGTCTGTGACATTTAAATTACTGTTAAGTATCTCCTCAGCCGCTTTTCCTACTGTAGCCATGGTATCTGTGCTGTCTGCCTTAAGCAGAAGGTTCTGCGGCTCATCATAGCCAAATATGACCGGCCATGTGCCGCTTGGCACAAATACATTGCCCTGACTGTCATCATAGGCATACATATAATAATCATCCATTGAGTTTATTACCAGGTCATAGCTGTCCTTTTCCGTGACTACACCGACTACTGTAAACGGATATCCCTGTATCTCTACTATCTTGCCGAGCGCGCTCTCTCCTGAAAACAGGCTGCTCTCCACGCTCTCATCGATAAGTGCCACCCTGCGGGCCTTTGAATAGTCATTCTTTGAGAAGCCTCTGCCCTTCATGACTACATAGCTTGCTGTGTCGAAATATCCGTCATCGACACCTGTTATATTGCCGCCCGAAAGCGCAGTGTTCAGATAATAAACTGCATTGTAAGCCTGTCTTGTGCGGTAAAGAGCTGCATTTTTCACATGGTCAAGCTCCTTTATGCTGTCAAGTGTGGCAGCCGATACCTCGGTCACTCCCGCAGGAGCTGAATCATATGACAAATCCATATCATAGCCATCCTTCTGCAGTGTGACCTTTACGTTATTACTTCCCGAACCTATGAGGTTCTTTTCTATCTGTTCGTTTGTGCCCTGAATTGTGGAAACAATCGCAATAATTGCTGCAATTCCGATGATGATTCCAAGCATAGTCAGAAACGAACGCATCTTATGTGACCAGATTCCCCTAAAGGACAATCTAATATTTTCAAGCATCTTTAATCCTCCCTGCTAAACTAATACATACCATCTTCGGACACTTTGGTTTTCTCGCCCTCCCTGACTCCATACGGGAATGCAATATAGTCATCATTTGTCAGACCTGACTTGATCTCCACATATGAGCCCCAGAGTGACTTGCCTGTTTTGACAGTCTGCTTTTTGAGCTTTCCGTTGTCATCCTTGTATATATATGACTGTCCGTTCTCTGTTCTGACATATGACTTGTCGATATAAAGTCCACTGTCTGAGCCCTCTGATGATGTATCTATAGTCAGCTCCAGTGAATCACCCTTTTTGAGATTCTGCGGATTCTCAATGTATGCAGTGTACTCATAGAATGATGAGTTCGGATTGCTGTCCCCATAGTAATTGACACTGTCTGACGGCACATTGCTTATCTCAGATATTGTGCCCTCATAGGTATCACCTGTCATGTAGTTTACTGCTGATACGCTCTGTCCTACCTTTACCGTATCCAGATCCAGCTCACCGATTGTTCCGCTGATATATAGGCCTGCCGCTCCTGAAAGCTGTAAGAAAGGTGTGCCGTCCTGTGGTGGATTTGCAGGATCGCAAACTGTTGTCACGATTCCGTCCTTCTTTGCATATACCACGCCATCCTCAAGCTCACTCTGCAGCTCCTTTAAATCAGCCTGTGCAATTCTCTTTTGTAAATCAACATCGGCAACACTTCTGGTCTGCTCCTTTATGGCATCCTTAAGCTCATCTGCTGTGTATGTCTTTTCTTCTGAAGCGGTATCAGCTTCAGTCTGTGTGGTCTGTTCTGTGGCACTGTCTGCTGTGCTGTCTGACGGCTCATTTCCTGCTGTAATTGTGCCTGCAAGGAAAAGCTTTATCTCATCGCTGTCATCATAGCTGCCAAGCTTATCTCCTCTTACGGTAAGCTCCATATCAGGTGCGTTAGCATCTCCAATCACAAACCGTGCTACAGCGCTCTTATCAGCGAGTGTATTCAAAAGCGCTCCCGATACATATGAAGCCTCTGTGCATGTAAATACATAAGGATCGTCCTCTGTACCGCTTCCTTCAGCCACTGACAGATCAGATATCACATCATGCTCTTCATCAGGCTTTTGCTCAGGTGCAGCCGGCTGTGTGTCAGGCTGTGGCTCAGGTGTAACAGGAGTATCAGGCTGCTTTGCAACCGGCTTAGTGTTCTTTAGCTTGTCAAGCTTCTGCTTTTCCGATGTAAGCTGATTCTCAAGACTCTGTATCTCAAGCTGCTTCATCTCAACCGAGAGGGAAAGGCTCGTCACATCATATGCAAGGAGCTTATCTCCGGCCTTTACCTGCTGATCCTTTGTGACATAAACCTCAGTCACCTTCTGTCCATCCTTTAAATTGATTGTCTGACATGCATCATCGCACACCATTCCCTCACTGGTCATGGATGTGTAGTCGTTTGTCGTGCTGATCATTGAAACGCTCATAACGGAAGCAAGCCCCTTGGAGTTCTTATAATAAACAACTCCTGTGATGCTTCCCGCTGCAACCGCAACTACAAGGACAGCTATTATAATGATCTTAATTTTCTTTTTCTTTTTCATTACCTGCCTCCTGTCCTTCCTCTGTTATCTCACCATCTATGATGTGAACAATGCGCTTTGCCTGCTCTGCGACCTTTCTGTCGTGTGTGATCATAACAACCGTCACACCGGACTCATTAAGGCTCTCAAAGAGCTCAAGCACCTGCTTGCCGGACTTTGAATCGAGTGCTCCCGTAGGCTCATCCGCAAGCAGAAGCTTTGGGTGATTGACCATTGCTCTCGCTATCGCCACTCTCTGCTTCTGTCCTCCCGAAAGCTGCGTAGGCTTAAAATCAGCCCTGTCTGAAAGCCCAACACGCTCTAAGGCCTCCATGCCCATCTGCCTTCTGTCTTTTTTGCTCACACCGGCGTATATGAGTGGCAGGCATACATTGTCAAGTGCACTCTCACGCGGCATGAGCTGAAAATTCTGGAATACAAATCCAATTGTATCCCGTCTGACTCTCGTAAGTTCCTTTTCCTTCAGCTCACTGACTGGTCTGCCGTCAAGTATATATGTGCCCGATGTTGGCAGATCAAGACATCCCACTATATTCATGAGAGTGGTCTTGCCTGAGCCCGACGGACCCATGATTGCCACGTACTCTCCCTCCTCAATCTGGAGTGAGACATCCTTTAAAACCGGCACCACAAGCTTATCCTGGTCGTAGTTTTTGTAAATATGCTGGAGTTCTAGAATCATCTACTGTACCTCCGCGTCACCTGAACCGGTGGCATCTGCAGCACCTTCGTCCATTGTGCCATCATCAACCGGACCGCCCTCAGTGCCCTCAAGCATCTGATCATCAAGAGCTTCTGTACCCATATTGTCATAGACTGAGTCTTCCCCGCCGCCATTTTCAATGTACTCTTCCCATGTCTGTGCCGGCTCACCCTCATAAAGGTCATCAGATGCCCATACTATATAGTCATCCTTTGTAAGCCCTGATTTGATTTCATACATCATGAGATTCTCGTCATAGTCTCCAAGCTCAACCTTTGTCTTCTCAAGCTTATCCTTTTTATTAAGTGTCCAGACATATGCATCATCGCCATCCTTTACGACATAGCTCTCATCAATCCAAATACCATCCTTCACCTGCGTCTGTCCGAAATCCGGCTCCACATATACATGCTGTCCTAAAAGCATGTCGCCTGTGCCTGTAAGCTGCACATAGAAGTTGTACTTTGATGCCTTCTGCTCGCTGCTTCCATCATCATACATGCCGGAATTGCTGTTATCAGTCTGAGGATTCTCCGTATCAACCTTGCTAATGGTACCCTGCCATGTCTTTGACTCATCAACTCTCGAGCGCACTATAACTGCCTGCCCCTCTGCGAGTCCACTGTTTAAAAAGCTCTGCTCATCAATTGTGCCCTTTACCCTGTAATCACCGGTGGCAACGATTGTCATAAATGCAGTATCTGCTGTGTCTGCACTCTGATTCTCATTGATTTTCTTTACAACACCGACCATTGTGCTGTTTACAGTGGCATTTTTGATGCTCTCATCATACTTTTCTATCTCTGCCTTCTTCGTGGCAATATCGTACTGAGTCTGCTTCTGCTGTGTCTGCGCCTGCTGAATCTGCAGTGTATAGTCAAGCTGCTGATCCTTTGACGCTTCCTTCTTTTCCTTGTTGAGCTGCTCTATCTGGGCATCATAGCCGGAAAGCGTATTGTTTAAGCTCTCAAGCTCAAGCGTGGCACTTTCCTTTTTCGCAGCAAGATCCTTTGTATCATAGGTAAAAAGAGGTGTACCCACCTGTACCTCATCACCCTCTGACACAAGAATATCCTTTACTTTTTTCTCACTATCAGCCTTGATATCCATGCTATCGGCTGCTTCCACGACACCGCTGTACCTGTCAGTGCTTCCCGCCTGATACATGACATCAGAGACCTTGTTTGCATACACCCCCGATGACTTTTTTGCATTCTTTCCCTTTGTCATTGCAATGACAACAGCTGACACAATAACTGCTATAATCAGCACAACTGCAATCACTGAAATGATAATCTTTTTCTTTTTACTCATTTCGACCTCCCGGTTTCTTATAATTAATTGATTGATTATGAATTAATCATACCAAATATATATTGCATCTGTCTTTTAAGATTTTTTTAATATTTTACTAATAAAAAATGGAGGTTAGTATGGAAATAGCTTTTAGTGAGAAAATTTCTCCACAGCTGTCCGCCGCCCTGCTGTCCACCCCTTATGAGCTTGGAAAAGAGGGCGGGCTATCAAGCGGCTATCTGCCGGAAAGTGACAGCTGGGAAGTGATAGTAAAATATGTCGGTGACATCGAAAAAATAAAAGAAAAGTATCCTTCTGTACTCATCACGAGGCTGCTCGGAAACTATGCGGTGCTCGTAATTGAGAAATCACTTGTAAATACTGTTGCCCTGTGCGATGAAATCATATATATGGAAAAGCCAAAGCAGTTTAACTACGATGTGTACGAGGGCTCGCAGGCCTCATGCATCACTCCCGTACACACCAATCCATATAATCTGACCGGAAAAGGTGTGCTCGTAGGCATTATCGACTCCGGAATTTACTATGCCCATCCGGCTTTTATACAGGATGGTGTAAGCAGAATTGCCTATCTGTGGGACCAGACTGTATCTAATAACTCCTCACACAGTGACATAATCCCTTTTGGCACCTTATATGACCGCGATACAATCACCAAAGCCATAAATGCAGAAAACAGTTTAGAAATGCAGCGCATCTGCCCAAGCATCGACCTATCCGGTCACGGCACACATGTGGCAGGAATCGCTGCCGGAAACGGAAATGGTAATGGTAATGAACAAAACACAAAATACCGTGGTGTTGCTTATGAGAGTACTCTTATAATCGTAAAGCTTAAAACCTCAGGCGGTGCCAGCTTTCCCACAACCACGCAGATTATGCTGGCAGTGGACTTTTGCATAAGAAAATCAATCGATATGAATATGCCAATCTCCATAAACCTAAGCTTTGGCACAAGCAACGGCTCGCACAGCGGCACCTCACTGCTTGAAGCATACCTGGACTATATAGCAGGAAACTACCGCTGCGCTGTCTCAGTCGGCTCAGGTAACGATGGAGCCGGCTTTGGTCATGCAAACGGCAGCTCATACCCTGCCGATGCAGAGCTTGCGATAGGCTATCCTGAGCCGTCTCTTTCCATTGATTTATGGAAAAAATACTGGGATGATATACAGCTGCAAATTACCGCCCCAAATAATGATATGCTGGTGCTTCCAGATACAATTACCAATCAGGCAAAGGGCTTTACATACAGATACAATCTCGATGGGACAGACATATATATAACAGGCGGCGGTCCCTCTCCCTACTCTCCTTTTCAGGAAATATTCATTGAACTCATGGGATCACAATACATCTCACCCGGCATCTGGAAAATATCGCTTATGCCCATATCTGTAAAGGACGGTTCATGGGATATATGGCTGCCGTCAGGTGCTCTGCGCAATGCACAGACCTCATTTATCCATGCATCGCCTGATATCACCCTGACCATCCCCTCAACCGCTCAAAATGTCATATCTGTCGGAGCCTATGACAGCCGAACAAACCGCACAGCCGCCTTTTCCGGCCGAGGCTATACCTGGGCCTTTGACAGCATAAAGCCTGATATCATTGCGCCCGGTGTGGACATTATTTCATGCTCAAACACGGGAGGCTATACTTCAAAAACAGGGACATCTATGGCTGCACCGTTTGTGACCGGTGCGGCAGCGCTCCTGATGGAATGGGGCATTGTGCGTGGAAATGACCTCTATATGTATGGCGACAAGCTTAAAGCTTCTCTCATAAAAGGTGCAGGTGAAAATGTATTTACAACTGCCTCACGGGCTGTCTCTGAAAACACTTCCAAAAACACAAAATACCCCAACCCTGTGACGGGCTGGGGTACATTGTGCTTACTGGATAGTATTCCTTAACGGAAGCTGCTATTCGTATACGTGCTTCTGATGCTTCTTTGCATCTGCCTTATTCTTTTTCTTCAATGGATGCTTTGGGTTTTTATCCATTATAATCGCTTCCTTCCGTTCGTTCTGACTACGTTATACACCTGCAATCAGCACTTGTCAAGTTAGAGTGCTATTTTTAATTAATTTTTTATATTTAGCATGAAATCACAATCATTTTGATGTTAAAACGCTAATTTGTATGCACAATTATTGACGGTTTGCTATATTTAATTTTTATCTCTTCATCACACTCTTTTTTACACCGTCATCGCAATTTTGAAAACACATCATTACATAGCTGCCAGATATACAAAATATGCCGCATAGCAAAGCAGCATCACCACTCCGCATGGCTTTCTAAGCTCTTTATGTCTTATCGTACCGACCCACAACAATACGCCACAGGCTATAGCCACTACAGTGTCTATAATAAATCTGTTTTCAAACGGTACAGGACATATGAGTGCAACTGTTCCTATTACAAAAAGTATATTAAAAATATTGCTGCCGACTATATTTCCAATCGCTATACCGGCATTTCCCTTGCGTGCTGCTGAAACAGATGTCACAAGCTCCGGCAACGATGTGCCGAATGCAACGATTGTCAGTCCGATAAAGCGCTCACTCATGCCGCAGGCTCTTGCTATGGTTGTGGCACCGTTTACGACAAGCTGGCTTCCAATTACGACACAAACACCGCCCAGCACAATAAAGAGCAGGCATTTCCATACCGGATATAGCTTTACCGGTTGCTCATCGCCACTGTCATTGCCCTTTTTTGCCAGAATATACAAATAAAGCAGATATGCAATAAATAAAATCCACAGTATAACACCCTCAATGAATGTGATTTCATTGCCTGTCATTCCCATCACGAGAAGCACCGCTGTGATAAGAAGCATATACGGTATCTCGTATTTGAAGGTAGTTTTTTGTATGGCTACATTTGTGATGAGTGCCGTCACTCCCAGGATTATAAGGATATTTAGTATATTGCTGCCGACAATATTGCCGACTGTAATCCCCGCATTACCCTTTATTCCTGCAGTGATGCTGACTGCCGCCTCCGGCAGCGACGTACCCATCGCCACAATCGTCAGTCCAATCACAAGCTGCGGAATACCAAATTTCCCGGCGAGCGCCGCCGCTCCATCCACAAACACATCCGCACCCTTCACCAGTGCTACAAAGCCTGCTATAAGCAGTAAAATTGCTACAAAAATCATAATTTTCCTCCTTCTGCTGTCCTTTTTAAGGATGCCTGATTAATTGATAGATACATCTATGTCTTATCAGCAGAAGGCTTTTATATACAAAAAAGACGACACTTCTGCTGTATAAAACAACAAAAGTCTCGCCATTTAATCACTCTCCGGATTGCTGTCATATATGTATGATATGTATGAGCAATCGTACTGACGGATAAGTAAGCACTCTCGTGCCGGCTACTCCCTTTCACTTATATACTATGATATGTCAACGCAGGGTATTCGTCAATAGGGAAATGTGCTTATTTTTCATATTCCTCTATGACGCAGGTATGATGCTTTTTTTCACCATTTTGACTATCATAATTGATTCCAACCAAAAGAAGCTTTCCCTTATAACCTGCCAGTGCTCCCTCATAGTGCCTGTCCTTAATCTGTTTAACTGCAGCCTCGGCAGTCTTATCACATTTTAATTCAATTATAATTGCCGGGCGTTTTCCGGCATTTTCTCTTGGTATAAATACCATATCTGCATATCCTTTACCCGCCGGCATTTCTCTGACAATATTGTAATATGCAGGTGCTGTAAAATAAGCCATTGTCAGAACGCAACTTAATGAGTTTTCATCATTATATCTCAAAACAGATGTATATGATTCATGTGCAAGCTCAATTATTTCTGCCACTTTATCACTGTCACAATTAATTGTAGCCCTTAACAATTCATCGCATCTGGCAATTGATTTTCCAATTTTCCCCCAATTTCCTGTGCACAGAGCTGCCTGATATGCCTTTTTCACTTCATAATTTGGAATAAATGCACTCTCTTCCTCTCTGTCATATCCCAGATATCCCAAATGAATCAGAGCTGTCAAAGCTTCATCCTTTGAGGAAACAGTAGAAAAATCATTCTGAAAAGTTTCGGTGTTTACATATAATTTTTTCCCTGACAGCATATTTACAATATCATCCCTCAAGCCCTCATAATTCATGTTTATAAATGTATTGATTGACTCAAATGATGATGTGTTTTTCCAATAAGAATCAAAATCCCTGTAATTAAGTGCCATCGACACAGAATTCGGATTATACATATGCAAACCATCTATCAGATAGCCATTGTACCAGGCTTTCATACTCTCATAATCCATGTTGTATTGCCTGCACAGCATCATGACTTCTTCTTCTGTAAAACCATAATATTGTGTAATCGGTCTGGATTTAAGCATTGTAAACTCCTGAAAATTATTCAATGCCGATTCGTCCTTTATTTTTTTAATCGGAAGTATCCCGGTTATATATGCCAAAGCAAGGAAGTACTTTGATTCCTCTGACTTAAATAATGAATGAAGAAACTGTAAATAATTATGAATCAGATTCTGGTCATCACTATTTCTGATTACACAATCCCATTCATCTATAATAATTACAAACTGTATCCCGGTAAGCTTATAAACAGACATGAGTATAACACTGAATTTCTTTGAGAAATCAACATTTTCTTCAAATTCATCCCTTAAATCCGACACAACGTATTCCTTGATTTTTTCAATGATATTTGCCTTATAATCATCCCAAAATGATGAAATATCAAGATGTATGACATTGTATTTGTTCATATGTTTTTTATATGCCGGATTTGTTGCAAGCTTAGTGTCTTCAAACAACTCTGCTGAATCACAGCCCCTGCTATAATATGCATCTATCATTCCGGCAGCATGGGATTTTCCAAATCTCCTTGCATGGCTTACTGCAACACATTTATCATCTGTCGATAATCTGCTATTTAATTCATTGATCAGTTCTGTCTTATCCACATATATTCTACTGTTTTTTGACTGTAAAAAGCTCTCATTTCCAGGATTAAAGTATATTCCCATCCCGTTTTCACCCCTTTAACATATATAAATCAGCTATACTTTTTTATAGTATAGCTGATTATCTATACAATTACAAATATTAAATAAATCTCAAGATAAGTTTAAATACACACCTATTATTTTCCTACCACTGCAAAAAATGCAAAAAGAGCGATGTATGAACAACATCGCCCTTTTGTTGGATTACTTATTAAATTAAACCTTATTTTAAACTTTTCGAAATTTGTCAATAGAAGGTTTTTCTTGCCTGTAAACTAAATCATTTACCTATATTATTTACGGTTTGGCTTTTTCGCAAAAAGTGCCGCTCCCACAAGACTGATTGATGCAAATGCCAATGCAAGCATGCCCATAAGAGGGTTTGTATCACCTGTCTTTGAAGCCTTCTTTACTGTAGCTTTTTTAGCTGTGCTGCCTGTTGTGTTAGCAGTCGCAGAATTTGCCTTGTTACCTGTTGCTACAGTTGCATTCGTACCGGCTCCATTAGAGCTTCCTGCACCTCCGGATATCGCACCTGTGCTTCCTGTACCGGTTCCAGATGTTCCCGGATTTACAGCTTCCTTCTTCTTTAAGCCTTCAATAGCCTTATTGAGTGACGCAACTGCAATGTCAACCTTTGTCTGGTCATCCTTCTGCTCAAGCACTGCTTTTGCACTTGAAAGCACCTGTGAGAATGTCTTCCAGCTGTCTGCTGTATAATCAGCCTCTTTGAGTGTATCTGCTTTTTCAATTGCACTCTCAAGTGCTTTAGTATCAATGACTACAGGCTTCTCATATGTAAATGAAAGCTCATCCTTATATCCTGTTGCTGACACCTTGATTTCAAAGCTTGAGCCCTCAGCAAACGGAGCCTGAGTAGTATCAATTGAACCATCTTCCTTGATAAGCTTTACTTCACCCTTGCCTGTTGCCGGATAATCATTACCATTTACATTTACAGACTTGATTTTTCCAATAAAATCTGCAAACTGTGCTGCTGTTGCTCCATCTGCCACTACAAGCTTCGGTGCTGTTGCATCATTATTGTATGCTGCAGAAACTGCCTCTGCATAGAGCTCGAATGTGGTAGTGATTGGTGCATATTTATTGCTCTTATCGGATACTGTCAGCGTATACTCTGTATTCTCTGCATACTTAGGATATGTGATTACAAGCTTCTTAGTCTGAGTGTAGCTTGCTGCATATGTTGACACTGCTGATGCTGAAGCTTCCTCTGCAACATTAAATCCCTTTACTTCATTTCCTTTTGCATCTGTAACTGCATATACTGCCTTAAAATCATCCGGAAGTGCAACACCAAAATTAGTCTTTCCTGCTGATACAGCTGCATTTTCTACATTTGCCTTTGAATCCTTAACGTGCTCAAGCACCTTAAATTCTACAGGTAAAGTGAAGATTCCCTTACTTGTATAGTATGTTACATTTTTGATTGTCTTTCCAACCATGGACTCGTAATGCGAATATGAAAGATTACAACCGTGAGACTCTGTAACAATTCCAACACTCCATGCAAGATCCTCTGTTTTCCAGATATTTTCTACATGACGCATAGCATAATCTGTGTCATCAGTGCTTACAATAACACCGTAAACCACATCATCATCTTCAAAGTCCATAGCATCCTTTATGCCATCGAGATTGAGCTGATAGTCTCCATACTTTGTTTTTGTCTTAAACTTTGTTTTTACCTTGTCAGAATCTATCTGCTTCTTAGTTCCATTTACAGCACCAAATGACAGTTTTTTATCTGTGCCTACTGTTGCTGTCTTATAATATGAAGGCACCTCACTAAGTACATAGTATGAGTAGTCAGCACTCTCAAAAAGAGCATTCTTTCCTTCATATGTTGTTGTAGAAATCTTGCCCTTCATATTTGTTGTGATATCTACCTTACTGTCATCTGTAATCTGTGTATAACCCTTATTGTTATCGTAGAACTCATCTGTGACCTTTACCGGGAAAGTTACACCGTTTATATGATCTCCTTCTTTATTAGCATGATATGAGCCTGCTGCCAGAGTATTTCTGGTCTTCTGCTTTGTGGCAGATGTAGTGGCATCTACTGCGACTGAATTGTTATTAAGATCAGCCTTGTAGAACTCATCATATGGAATGTTCATAAGAACATACTGTGATTTAAGATTTGAAATTGCATCTGTAAGATGAGAAAGAGCCTCTTCTACGATTGGTTTCGCATGCTCTGTCTTTGCAATTTCTTCTTTAGCTTCATCAAGCTCACCTTGTAAATCTTTAAGTGAAGATGCTGTATATACATCTGTCTTCTTAACTAATTCTTCTGCTTCAGCTACTTTTGCTTTAAGAGCTGTGATATCGCCTGAATCTGCACTTGTTACGATATTATCTGATGTAGCAACAAAATCATATGTGTAATCTTTATATCCAAGTGCACTTAATGTAATAGACCAGTATCCAGTTCCATCATATCCTGATGGGATGGTGCATCTGTATGAATCTGTCAGACCGAGCTGGATTCCCATTTTTTTATGCATCCAGTTATCAGCAGCAAACTTTGTACCATATGTTGCTACAGCATTTGTTCTTGTGCTGTCATTGCCATAATATGTCCATTTTACAGTCTGTAAGTTTGATGCTAAATCTCCATATTTTCCATTGAAATCTACTCTTAAGAACTCACCATATGATCCATCTGCGTCCTTAACAGTTGGCTCAAGATCTGTAGCAGTCTTAAGCGACTGATCTTTTATACCAGAATCTGTTCCTGTCTGCTTTGCAGAAAATGTAAAGCTGCCATCAGCATTCTTTGTAGCGTTCTTAAGTCCGTTTGTGTTTTTTGTAACATTAGCCACTTCATTTATTGTACTAAGTACACCTTCTGCGTAGCCACCTACTAAAGTTGTTCCATTTTCATATACCGTATATTTAGCTTTGAAATCATTATAATCCTCTGCTTTTACTTTTACCGGAACATATTTTAGACCTGTTACCTTATAATCTTTTAATGTGAGAGTTGTGCTATCTTTTGTAAATTTCCCTTTAGCATATAAATATTCCGTACCATCGGACATTACTGCTATCTGCTGTATTGTGTCTTTTCCATCCGAGCCTTTAACAGTATTTGTCTTCCAGTATGATATCTTAAGAGTTGTACCTTCCTCAGTATCAACTATAGCTGTACACTGGAAGCTTCCTCTGTGAAGTCCATGATTTGTTGTAGCACGTGTTACTGTATCAAATCCACCCTTATCAGACTCACCTCTTAAATCAGTCTTGGAATTTGAAGAAGTATTTGTAGAGTTGTAAACGCTTTCATTTGCCCAGTACTCTGACCATGTAAGTCCTGCATAGCAGTATATGTATTCCTGCTTGGCAAGATTATCAATTGCATTGTTTAGGTTAGTTGCCGCAGTATTTACTGCGTCCTGTGACTCTTTTGCTGTAAGTGCGCTCTTTGCTACTTTAAGAGCTTCTGATACCTTGCTCCATGTAGCTGCTGTATAATCAGACTCTGTAAGTGCCTCTGCTGACTTGATAGCTGACTCAAGAGCTGTAGTGTCCACTGCTACTTCATCTTTTTTCTCTGATGCCTTACCAAGAGCTTCAAGGGCTGCTGATTTTACAGATTTAGAAGTGCAGGTAGCACCTGAAACTGTATCCCAGCTATTTATAGTTTCAGCAGTTGCAGCCTTACCTACTAGAGATTGATAACCAACCCACTTACCTTTTTTTGTCTCTTTTCCATTTTTTACCCAATTAAAATATTTATCACTCTCGCTGTCATACGTACTGTCATGTGTAACTGAAATATTGCTTATCTTTCCATCCTTTACAGCTAAAGAGACAGAAACATTATATTCGCTCCAGCCTTCCTCTTCCTCATCTGTAACATGAGAAGTACTTATGTACGTTCCATCAGCCGCCACCTGGCTGCCTGTCACTGCAAATGCACTTGTCGGAAACATAGTGGCTGTCACCGATGCTGTCAATGCAAATGTAAGAAATTTCTGTGCTAAAATCTTCCTCTTCATTTTTTCCTCCTTAAGATTTTAATAATTTATAGTTAATGTGGCTGCCTTCTAATTTGCAATCCACAATTGCTACCTATTTCAATATTAAGCAGATATACATAATTGATATCTTTTCTCAATAAGTTAGTCCTCGCTAACCTATATTCAAAAAATTTTTCCCGCTTAATCCTACTGCGGGAAAGACCTTTTGTGCGACAATTCCTATCAAAAGTCCTGTCAGTGTGCCAGCCACAAGAAGTGGTGGCAGATAATACACCACTGCAGTGCTTTTAAGCACCATCGCAGCGGCCAAAAGCTGTCCTATGTTGTGGCTGATTCCACCTGCCACACTCACACTGACCATCGAAAATTTATCTGTTTTCTTTATAATAAGCATCACTGCAAGACTTATCAGACCACCTGCCAGACTGTATATGATGGAAACACCATTTCCAAACATAAAGCCCACGAGAAATATCCTCATTATCACTACTGTAAGTGCCTCACAAGGCCCAAGGAAAAATATTCCAAGAACAGTGACCAGATTTGCCACTCCTAGCTTAATACCCGGAATGCCTATGCTTATCGGAATAAAGCTCTCCACATAACTGAATATCATCGCAAGTGCCACAAGCATGGCGCCGTATGCTATTTTTCCTGATTTAGTCATATTTCTTTTCATTTAGTTTATCTCCATAATACCTGTACGCTACACACCCAGCCATATACATATAGCTATAAGTATCGCAGCCCTTATGCCTGTAAACCACAGCTCATTTCCACGAAGCTGCCTTATACCTGTATGAATATTGCTTTTTGGACATATTCCATTGCATTTCTGACACTGGAAGCAGTCACCTGATATCCTGCCTGAGCCATCATCCGGTAATCCTATATCACACGGACATATCTTCTCACAGGCTCCACAGCCCTTTATGCAGCCCGCCCTGTCCCTTTGCAGGGTAAATGTAGTTGCTATAGGCAGTATTGAAAAAACAGCTCCCATCGGACACATAAACCTGCAGAAAAACCGCTCCTGAACACACATACCGATGATTATAAGCACAAGAAATACTGCTCCTATAATATATGAACCAAGACCTAAATTTCCTGCCCGAAGCATTGAGAAAACATCCCACGGACTTGTGCCCTTTAACAAGCTATACGCTCCCAAATAGCATAGTATCAATATGATTGTAAGTATCACATATTTCATATATGTAAGCTTTTTTGCAGCCTCTACCGGTACACTCACCGGCTTTTTCTTAAGCTTGCGGCAGCATGACACATATATTGCATGCACCGCATCACCAAAGCTTCCGAATGCGCAGGCAAAACCACAGAAGAATCTGCCAAATATCATTGTATACACGCAAAGCATCAGAAGAACCGCCACAAATGATGTAAGCTCAATTCTGTTTCCTGAACCAATCTGCGTAAAAATATACTTGACGCCATTGAACGCTGCCGTGAACATTGACGGAAATAGTATGAAAAATAAAAGCTGCACTCCTACACGAAACCAGGTCTGTATCTTTCTCTTTCGAAGCTTTGGATTCATATCTTTTATTCTCATCTATTTCACCGCCTTATCAAGTGCCTGCTTAGTGGCATTTCTTATTGCAGTTGAGCTGAATGTCGCACCACTTACAGTATCCACATCCGCGGACTGTGCCGAAATGATGGACGGTATGATATCCTCTGCCATCGCCAGGTATGCACCATCCTCCTTCTCTGCCGCTGTAATGTCAACCGATGATATTTTCCCTGCCTCGATTGTCACCTCGACATCCACATTGCCTCCAAAGCCCTCTGCACTGCCTGTGTATGTGCCATCCTTATATGCTCCCTCACTGTCTGTGCTTTCAGTTTGTGAAGCAATACGCTGTGTATTTTTATTTTCCTGTTCTCTTTTATCTATTGTCATATTGTATCCCCATAGTGATGATACAACTATAAACAGGCTTGCCAGTCTGATCCAAAATTCCTGCATGTTATCTCCATCCTGTATACATCCTTGCGGTTTTATTTCTTCTTAGCAGCTTCAAGTACGCTCTTACAGCCATTAATTATAGCCTTTGATGTGCATGTGGCACGGGAAACAGTGTCAATGCTGCTAAAGTCGATGTTTGCTGCATTTGCCTGTGATGTGAGCACAGAAACCATACCCTGCTGATTTTTTGTGCCATCTGCAGCCTTCTTTATATAAGAAGCATTTTGTGAATCTCCATCTCCCTTTACATCAGTAATGGAAACTATCCTGTCATTTGCTATAGTCACCTTCATGCTCAGATTATATGCACTAAAGTCCATATCATCATCCGGTATGCACAGTGTAGATACATCATATGTGCCATCCTCGTATACATTTGTGGATGTATCATTTTTCTGAAGTGCATTTATTGCAGCCTGAAGCTTTTCCTGTGCGCGACTTACATCCTTCTTAGTGGCCTCTGCGGATGACAATACTTCGTTTGCATCCTCCAGACGTATCTGAAGCAGGTACCAGCTAAGCTGTGTGTACTGTGTGCCATCAAGCGATGCCTGTGACTGCACAAGCTTTGACAGGACCGCCTTGTCCTCATCTCCTGCAATATTGCTGTTATCCGAATTATTACTGCTATTATTGTTACCTGAATTGCTGTCACCGGTATTCTCACCTGCAGTTGTCTTTCGTGCTTCCTCAAATGCAGCCTTTACTGCTCCTATTAGCCCCTTAGAGCTGTAGGTAGCTCCGGATACCGTATCAACATCCGCACTCTGCTTTTTCATCATATTTTTTAACACATCCATAGCATTAGTGATAAAAGGCTCATCATCCTGTTTTTCAGTAACAAGAATTGCTTTAAGAGTCTTGTCCTGAATCACAACCGCTACCTTTATGTCGCCCTTGTAGCCCTCTGCCGTACCGTAGTATATACCGTCAACATATGGAAGTGTGCCTCCTGTGCCCTGTTCAGATGCACTTCCTGATGGATTTTCATCTGTCTGTCCATTTCCCGATGTCTCTGTTGCATCCTGTTTATCTGTAATATTGTCCGCTGTATTTTGGCTCACAGCCGCCTGGCTAAGTGCACTTCTTACAGCAGATATGATTCCGCGCGAGCTGAATGTCGCACCTGAAACTGTATCCACGTTGGTGCTCTGTTTTTCAACTATCGTATCAAGCAGTGATGATGCACTCTTTACATAGCTGTCACCATCCTTTGTGCTGACTATGCTTATAGAGGCTATTTTACCGCCTGCTATATCAACCTTTACCTTCATAGTGCCCGCAAATCCTTTTCCAGTGCCGTAATATGTGCCATCCTTATATGCGGACGCGTCCTGTACAGCCGCTATCTCTACCGAAGAGCTGTCGGACTCTGACTCCGATGCGCTTTCCTGTTTTGATTTTCCTGTAACACCATTATCCTTCTCACCTGTCAGGGCATTTTTCACTGCTCCGATTATTCCGTTTGAACTGTATGTAGCTCCGGATACAACATCCACATCAAAAGACTGTGACGATATAATTCTGTCTATCACACCCTTTGCCCTATTGAAAAATGCCTCATCATCCGTAGATGAAAGAATATCAATGGAAGTAATCTTCTTATCCATGATAGTTACAGCCACTGTCACAGGTCCGCTAAAGCCTGTCGCAGAACCCTTGTACACACCATCTGCGAGGTCAAACGAGCCTGTGGCTGTTTGTGTATTCTCTGTTTCAGTATCAGTCACCCTCTCTGAAACCTGCTGCTTTTTATCCTTTGAAGGTTCACTCGCCTTTGTCTGATATCCACTCAATGAAATCACCACACATGCAGCAATCACAAGTGACACTCCAAGTGGTGCATATACCTTTATTTTTTCCAAAACTTCCTTGAACTTCATATATACCTCTTATATTTCCGATAGCACAGCTATCTGTGCAATATTACTTTTACTCTGCTCTATTTTTTATTTACTACCTCATATTCATAGTCAGATGAATAGTCATCCGCTATCCCCTCTGAAATATACATGCTGTCATCATCTGTAAGCAGTACGAAATCAAATTCATCGCTGTGTGCCTTCCAGAACTCACACGCCTTGTCCTTTCCCATAATAAACAGCGATGTTGACAATCCATCTGCGAGTGTTCCGTCATCACTCACAATGGTGACAGATTTAAGTCCACTCTCTGCAGGATAGCCTGTAGCAGGATCTATGATATGGTGGTAGATTTTTCCATCCTGCTCAAAATAACGCTCATATCCACCGGAGGTGATAACCGCCTTGTCGCTCACATCAACCACTCCTATATACTGACTTTCATCCTCCGGGCTTTGCACAGCAACTCTCCACTTGCTGCCATCAGTCTTGGTTCGGTAAGTCTGGACATTGCCTCCCAGATTCACAAGACCGCTATCCACGTCATACTCCTTGAAAATATCCATAATCCTTGATGAAGTATATCCCTTTGCAATACCACCAAGGTCTATCTCCATACCTGCATCCTCAAAGGAAATCTCTCTGCTTTTATTGTCGTAATCTATTTTTGAAACGTCTGCAAGCTTTAGCAGCTCTTTTAGAGTTGCATCATCCGGCACCTTAAAGTCCTTCGTCGGAAATCCCCACTCCTGCATAACAGGATATATGGCTATGTCAAAGGCTCCATCCGTCATCGTACTAAGCTCAATTCCTCTCTGCACAAGATATCCCCCATCCTCTGACAAGGTGGCTGACTTATTCACATTCAACTTTGCTATTTCACTGTCTTCATCTCCTGTTGAAAGCAATGCATCAAGTCTCTTTATCTCTGCTATAGATGCATCCACAGCTTTTTTCGCATTTTTGCCGTATGCAGTCACTGTCATATATGTATCCATTGCAAATACTTCCTGTGATGACTCATTTGCGGATTTTGAATCAGTATTTGTTCCTTCCTGCGAAGCTGTTGTATTCTCTGTCGCATCACTTCCACCTGAGTCACAACCGGTCACTGCCAATGCGACTGTCAATAATATCGCAGCTGCTGTCTTCTTTTTCACCTTATTACCTCTTAATCAAATATATATTTTTATTAATTCATACACTTTTGTGTAAACCTGTATAAATGTCAGCCAGGCCTATATAGCACTTACTTATATACATCACGCCAATCGATTACATTATACTAACTTGTGTACATCATCCTAACTTATATACTATATTTCTATTTCTAATTAGTTTTTGCTAACTTCGACATTTTATTTTAAATCATGTTTTATGTCAATAAGAGTCCATACAAAAAAAGCCTGTTGATTTTTTTTATCATTAATTTTTTCTTGCCTTTATCACGCTAACGTGGTAGCATGGTTACTAAATAAACTATTAAAGAGGTACTACAAATGAAAACATCAGAAATTATTGTATTTATCGTCTATCTGCTGTGCATGCTGGGTATTGGTATCTTCTTCTTCGTGAAAAACAGAAACGGCGGAGAAAAAACCTACTTCCTCGGCGGACGTGAGATGGGACCATGGGTTGCGGCGCTGTCAGCCGGAGCCTCAGACATGAGTGCATGGGTGCTCATGGGACTTCCTACTTCTATCTATGCACTGGGCTTAGGTCAGGTATGGATTCCTGTGGGACTTGCAATCGGCTACACTATAAGCTGGCTGCTAGAAGCACCGAGACTGAGAAAATTCTCGATTGTAGCAAACGACTCAATCACCATTCCGCAGTATCTGACCAACAGATTCCTGTCCAAATCACTTGCACTGCAGGTAATATGTGCAATTGTGTTTTTGGTTGCATACACTATCTATGCAGCATCAAGCGTAAAGGCATGCGGTACTCTTTTCCACACTGTAATAGGAATGGATCCACAGATTGCCATGTATCTTGCAGCGGTTGTCATCGTAGGCTATACCTTCCTCGGAGGCTTCTCGGCTGTATGCTGGACAGATTTCTTTCAGGGTATGCTCGTGCTTGGTTCTATGTTTATAGCACCGATTTTTGCAGCATTTATGCTTGATACATCATCTATGTCAGCACTCCCGGGCGGTTACTTAAATCCATTCTCAAGCTGGCAGGATATCGTGTCAGGACTGGCATGGGGACTTGGTTACTTTGGTATGCCACATATCATTATCAGATTCATGTCCATCAAATCTCAGAAGGATTTGAAAAAATCAGCAAAAATCGGAATCACATGGACTCTGCTTATTGTATTTTTTGCAACCTTAATCGGAGTAATCGGAAGACTTTTCCTTGGCTTTGACGAATCTATAAATGAAAACTCTCTTGTTTTCATCCAGATTGTAAGAAAGATTTTCCCGGGTGTTATCTCAGGTATACTGCTCTCAGCAGTGCTTGCCGCTTCCATGAGTACCGCAGACAGCCAGCTGCTTGCTGCTTCATCTGCTTTCTCGAGTGATGTGTACAAGCCTGTCATCAGAAAAGGCAAGGCAAGTGACAAAGAGATGATGTGGACCGGCCGTATCGTTGTTCTTGGAATCTCTGTTGCAGCACTCATCATCGCATCAAACCCTAATGCCGGCTCTATCATGGCACTTGTTTCCAATGCATGGGGTATCTTTGGAGCTGCCTTTGGACCTGCAATCATGCTCAGCCTCTTCTGGAAGCGCTTTAACTTCAAGGGTGCTGTTGCAGGAATCATAACAGGTGCTGCCGTTGATATATTGTGGTATGCATTCCTCACATCAACCGGAATCTACGAGCTGCTGCCGGGATTTGTTTTCGGACTTATCGCAGCCGTTGTTGTGACACTTTGCACAAAGGAGCCTTCAAAAGAGGTTTATGAGCTCTTCGATAAGGCCGAAAAGTTTGATGAATAATTAAAGTAATTAATCAGTAAAGCACATAAGTAAAACCGTCGTACCCTGCCATTTACGGCCCGGTACGACGTTTTTTTTTATTTTTCTTATGCGTTATGTTGTTTTTTTAGAAGAGCTGCTAGGCCTGCTCCTTTTTGCGGCTCATAAGAGCTGCGATTGATACGCCAAGACCTGCCATTGCGATAACAAGCCACATATACATATTGCTGTCATCTGAGGTCTTTGCTGCGCCTGCAGCAGCTGCTTTAGTACCTGCATTGGTATTTACCTTTACAAAGGCAAATGTGCTGAAATGGTCTGTCTCAAATACAAGCTTTCCATCTGCTACCCTTGATGTGCATGCTATAAGCTTGTCTGAATCTACACGGAACACCTTGACTGCCTCATTGTCAGCTAATGCAAACGGCATATCCATAGTTACCTGAACCTTGTCTGCAAGCTGATGAAGCTGTGTAGTGCCATCTGTCAGATTAAGTTCATATATTGAAACATCCTTTACTCCTAAAATTTTATTCTTTACTACATCTGCAACCTTTGCCACTTTCTTCTCATCAGTTACCTTCTTTGACTCGAATTTTACTGTATCCGGAAGGATTCCCTTAGTATCCTTTACAGTTGTTTTGGTGTCGGATGTGCTTGATACAACCGCTCCCGGTGTAAGAGCCTTTGCAGGCTGTGTGGCTGTATCACCGTTTCCTGTATTGTCCTTGTTATTATCATCAGTAGATGGGGTATCCGGCTTCTTGTTTTCATCATCACCGGTATTACCATTATCGGCATCACTCTTGTCGGCTGACTTTGTCTGATATAAGTATAGGTCATCAACTGTTCCCCAGCCACCTTTTGCACTCACGATACCGACAACAAGTGTAACTTTGGTTTCTTTCTCTAGCTTAAATGAAACGCTTGGAGTCTTCCAGTTTTTCCAACCCTCAAGTGTAACATTATCACCCTTTGCAATGACATTACCTTCTGAATCAATAACCTTAGCATAAAGCTTATCTCCGTCAGCTCCCTGTCCTACATACTCAAAGATGAACTCGCCTGAAGCAAGTGTAATAGCTTTCTTGTATGTAATTTCTACCTCGGCTACATCTGTGCCGGCATTGTACCAGTGAGCACATGCTGCTCCTGACTTTTTATCATCCTTGGTAGAAGAAACCGAATCGACAATCTTGTTATTGGCAGTAAAATTATCAGCCTTTTCAAAGCCTGCATCATCTGCGTCTGTAATAAGATTTTTCTGCTTTATAACTACTGTACATTTTGTTGTACCCGATGTCTTATCTTTATAAGCACCACGCTCGATTTTTCTGCTGAATTTGACAGTTCCCTCTACAGTGTAGGTTCCTGCCTTTGAAAAATCAATTCCCTCTGTATTCCAAACAACGTTCTCTTCAACCTTTTCGGTATTGTATGTCACATTAACTGTTTTTGGAAGCTCCAGCTCTTTACCTGCCTCTGATGTGACATCTGCTGTTTCTATATCCTCAACTCCGATTTTGGTCACCTTTGCGCCTGTCTTTACGTAATTCCATACCTTAAGACCTGCTGTTGCTGTTCCATCCGGATAAAACATTGCCTGATTGTCAACAGCGGAACCGCCATACCATTTTCCTGCATCCTTTGGATCATACTCACCACTGTAGCTTGCTGCCCAGCCTGAGCCTTTTTCTTCCCAAATCTTTTTATTTGCTTCATATCTTGCCGCTGCATCTGCCTCTGAAAGACCTGTGGTATCTCCAACTGTAATCCATGCCGGCTCCCAGTAATATACACCAAGTCCGCCTGCTTCATTTACAGCATTGATGAGATTTCTCATGAAAGTAGCCTGTCCCTGCACTGTGAAAGGCGCTGTGGCATCTGCCGAGTCATCATTATTTCCCTCACGGACAGTATTTCCATGGCCATCTGAATCATCAAGTGTATATGCGTAGCTTGTTTCTACAACCATTGCATCCTTGTTGTGCTTCGTCTGAACATAGCTAAGTTCTTTCTTTAAATTGCTCAGTGTACCATGCCAGTATGGATAATAGCTTGTTCCAAGAATATCATAATTTACGTTATAATTTTCAAGATTATCTGACCATGTTGTAAGTGTATTCTTCTGTGGGCTTTCCACATGAATCACAACCTTTACGTCACTGTTGTAATCCTTAACACCTTTTGAGCCTGCAGAAAAGAGCTTGCACATGGCATCTTTTTTTGTTTCTCCGATAAAACCGCCTGTTGTCTCATTTCCAACCTGAACCATATCTACAACATCCTTTGATGCATCAATTGTGTTTAATGATTCGTTGATAAACTTTTCTACAGCTGTGGCCTTCTCATCAACTGTATAGTCCTTCCATGCCTTAGGCACCATCTGTTTACTCGGATCTGTCCAGAAATCTGAGCAATGGAAATCAACAAGCATTTTTATGCCTGCGCTGCGGCATGCATCAGCAATTTTCTTTGCGGTTGCCACATCGTTATTTCCACCACCATATCCATTTCCGTTTGAATCATATGGATCATTCCATACTCTGACACGGATATGGTTTATGCCGTTTTCTGCCAGTAATTTGCAGAAATCTGTCACGTTGTTAATTTCTTTTCCGCCATAATCCTTGTACACAACACCACTGTCTAATTCTGTTATAACAGATGAAATGTCCATTCCCATTATGAAATCGGAAGACAAATTCTTTACCTTTTCAACAACAATATCGTCATTGTCTACTGAGGTATCAATTTCAGGTGCCTTAGATGTAATAGTTGTACATACATAACCAAGCTCATCTTTATCTGCAGTCTCTAGCTTGGCTGCAACATAATACTTGCCGGCTGACTTTGTTGTGTAAGCAGCCTTAAGAGTTTTTCCGGAACCATTATCATTTTCTAATGTTCCGTCACTCAATCCATCTGTGTGGTCGTTCCATGTGTCAACCCACCACCATAAATTTACTCCCTCAGGAAGTTCACTTATTTCTTTTCCATCATAAGTAATCTTTGCCTCAAGATTGACTGTATCACCATTTTCTACGGCTACTTCTGTCTGGTTTACTGAAATTGTGTAGCCTTTCTTGTTTTCTTCGGAAGAGTCAGTATCATCTGCTTCTTTTTCATATAAAACAATATCATCAATTGCGCTGCCTTTATTCCATGCTGTCAGCTTTCCTGAAACAAAAACCTTCACGTCACTTTCCTTATCAAGAGTGAATTCCCCTGTCTCAATTGATTCCCATTTGCTCTGATCATCAGCCCACTCAGAAGCCTTTAAATCTGTGCTGACATATTCTCCTGCACTCAGCTTTAATCCACCTGCTGCACCGGTGCTTTTGATTCCAAGCTTATAGGTACCGGCCGGAAGCTTTACCGTCTGTGAGATTGATACATCTTTTTCTTCCTCTGTTTTATTTTCCCAGATACAATAATATCCATTTTCTGCTCCTGATCCGTAAAGCCAGTTTTCAGTGTCTTTTGGTATATTAATATCCCAATTATCTGCTCCTGACTCAAAGTCTCCATTCACCACATACTCTGTATCTACCCACGTTGCGACCTCATCTGCTGCCTTAACCTGCTCTGTACCCAAATCCACCACAGCGCTCTGGCTTAAAAGCATTGCAAACACCAGTCCGGCACTTGTTATAGATGCCATTTTTCTCTTCCTGCTCATATTTTCCTCCTTGTTTTATGCAGTGGTAAATGACTATCAAATTGATAAATATCAAAGCCATTAAGCCACTGTCATGCACCTTCTCAAATTGCATGCCGCGCATAATTTCATCTGTTCCATGCGCAACAGCGCAATCGGTTGCAATAACTATATTTACAGTTTATACATTAAGCGTTTACGTTTCAATAGACATATATGCCAACTTATTTCTGCAATATTTAGCAAAAATACATCAATTTAATATTTGTAAATATGGGAAAATATACAAAGATTAGTATGTTCAAACGGTTTTTCAAATAATGATATTCACATAGATTTTGTGGAAATTTCACAATACTTTTACGCGTTTAGAAGTATAATAATTTTTTATGCAAGCTAAATATATTAATATGCATCAGAATTTTTATTTTTTGCATGGGCAATTTGTCAGAGTCCCCAGTACTATATATAAAAAAGCCGTACAGCAGCTTATGAAATATTTTCAAAAGCTGCCATACGGCATATTTTTATGTTACATCAGGCTATTAATGTAATATATCTCTTTTTTCAGAACACTAATCTCATTCTCAAGTGCATTCTTCTGTTTCGTAAGCTTTTCAGATTCCCTGGCACATTTCTCATATTTTTCTGAGAATTTCTGCTTATAAAGCATTGCATTGTTTACTTCCCTGAGACGTGCATACATATCCATTTCAAATTCTGCCTTGCGGCACTCCACGTCGAGCCTGTCATATTCGCTTTGCAGCTTTGAAAGCTCGTCTGTACGCTCCTCTAAGCCAATATTCCAGATTTCTTCATTAGTCATAAACAATAACTGTCTTTTTACAACTTTATTTGAAATAAATTCATAAATTTTTAGCTAATATTTGACATTTTGTAACAACTTTATTTGCAATATATTATTTATATTTATATTTAAAATTGATTTTATTACAACTTTATTTGTAATATATGTATATGTGTTAATTCTGTCATAAAAACTTTCCTTCCAATTTATTCAATATACTACAAAACTATCAACCATCTAATTTCTACATCAGATGTGACTCTAATCCAAAGCGCAACATACGAAATTAATGTCTATGAACCATTTTTTCAACACCTCAATATAGAAAATATAATTTATTTTTTGAAAGGAACTTTTTATGGAAAGCAAAGCACGGACATTAGTTTGTATATAGTATTTTTTATCAACATGTGTTAGACTACTGTAAAAAGCACGCTTTATTTTTCAGGGAATAGAATCTATTTGTAGGGATAAATTCAAGTTTGTCAATTACAGGTGACATTGAAAGAGCCAGCACCTTGAATGTGCTGGCTCTTTCAAAAATTCCATTCTAATAAATCGCACAACAACTTAGTAAAAAATAAGTTTCCCATTATCAAAAAATGAATAGAAAATGTATAAAAGTGGTAAAAACGAATAAAAATGAGGATAAGGGCATCAGACACACTTTTGTAAAAAGGGAGTTAAACTATAAACTAAATTTTATTATGACAGATTCCAACATCAACTTTCAAAGAATAGTGGATTGACTTTTAAAAGTTTTTCCTTGCGCTCATCGCTCATTTTTCCTGTTTTATACCATTTTCTCTGGGTCTCCACCCACGCACCAAGATGCTCGTCTTCGTAATCTGTTCTCCTTGATATATATGTCGTACTTTTTTCCTCGATATATCGAAGATACTGCTCATACCGTCTGTTCCATTCCGTTTCTTTTGGGTCGAAATCGAATCCGATATCAGATAGTTTCTTCACCCTTTCTGGTGTCATTGTCCGTTTATTGCAATTATAATTATCTCGCTGGTGTTGGCACCATAGTCCAAGTTTTTCTCCTTTATATACAGCTCTTTTCGGGATGGATATGTTGCCATGCTCTGCCTTATAATCCAACAACAGTGCATACATTCTTTCCCATTGTTCTACGAAAACACTATTACAGAGCGGACATCTGGCTCCCATATAAAAATATCTTGGGCTATATTCCGTAGTTTGTCCGCAAACATGATGAAGAACTGATATTTTTGTATTTTGATTTACAAAATCTCCAACCATTTCATATTCCCCATCAGATTCCATAACAATTCTGTCTCGAAGGCACTCTGTAGTCATATTGCGTGGGAAACAGATGCGACAATAAGGAGAACAAACAAACTTCCTATATCTCACGTTGAAGATATGACCACAATCCCGTGCTCGTATTTTGCATAGTGATTCAGCCGAAGTAAACTCACATAGATTATAGTTTCCAAGCTCAGATATCGTCTTCTTGGCCTCTACTTCAGTGATCACTGATTCACACATACAACGAACACCCTCGTATATGAAGCTTCTTGGTGTCATGCTCATATGATGACCACACTTATGGTGAATCAACTCTATTTTCCGGTTCATAGATTTAAATTTAGAGTTCGCACTATATCCATTTATTTCAAACACTCTGCTAACAAAGCTGCTTTCCGACAGATATTTATTACAAAAACTACAACCAAATCCATTTAACTCAGCAAAGGGGGTCGATATATAATCCCGATGACATATATCACAATGATATATTTCAAGCAGCGGATTGCTGTCCGCCTTTTGAATGAGTGATATCATTTCATTTACGGCAGGGTACAGGAACATAAAGAGCGGCATTAATTCCTCTGGAGAGATATGCTCAGCTGTAATCATTTTTACTTTCAGGAAATGCGGAATATCCATTTTGATCAGATTTGAATATTGCCAGCTATGTAAGTCGTTGTTAAAAGACTCATATGCATCCGAAACAGAATATCCTCGATCTTTCAAAGTGCTGTACAGAATATCTTTTAGTGATTTAATATCCGTCGTAACACCTGCATCAAAGATTTCTCTTACATAATCTGCATACACAGTGTCTGATATTGAGGTCAATTCATATTTAGAATAAGTGGCCCAATCGTAATCGCAGGCATGCCCCTTAGTTCCATCAAAACGCATAAGAGTACAGTGGTGTTTTGGGCACACCTTTACGCCTGAAAGATGATGTATTCGATGCAGATAAGCCTCTCCATACGTCGCAATATCTTCTTTAGCACATTCCTGACACACATGTAATTGCTGAAATATGCCATTAGAGATAGTATTTATGTTGCTTTTCTCCGTAAAAACATTGTTGACGTATTTCGTCTGTTGACCTTCCGTCATAAACATCGCTTCAAATGGAAATGTACTGACTGATAAGAACAATTCGACCATATCAGGTTTTTTCAGAAGACTGTCGTATAATCCAACAAATTCCCGTCTAACATCCGGCTGGAGCGAATTAACGGTAGCATTTTTTTTACCAAGATACTCAATTAAAAAGTCTTTCAACAACAAGCTATTCGCTGTTGCAAGACGATGTATCCATGAATATAACAGTTCATCTGGATATGGTTTTTTACCTACCGGAATAAATCCCAATCTATTAATTCTCCTTTATACCTAAAAAATTTCTCATATGTTGCATATCGGGCGTTTCAAGTTTGTTTTTCTTATTGCTTCGTTTTGGAATCTTCTGAAGCTGTTCAATAACAAGACGACTAATTTCTTTTTCACTCTTTCCCTGCGAAGATTTCTTTCTAATTACTTTATTATAGACTGTCTCGATCTGTGTATCTGAATACTCGTCATACAATACTCTTATAATGGAAACGATATTGGATAACTGAATCATTTCCATGGAAGTATCTGTATTGATGAGTTTCTGCATCTCGGTCTCTTGTTTTGCAGCATCAAGAAGAGCATCTATTTTGATTTCTGCCTCTTGCCTGATATTGTGAAGTTTGACTGTATTCTCAGTAGATTCGAGATTAGCCAAAACGTCCTGAATTCCCGGATAGAACTTATTCGCAACATTCCTCACATATTTAGCGTCAACCGTCGGTTTTTTCTTTTTGCTAAGATAATCATAATGCATACACGAATATACAGCGATGAGCTGATCTACAATGCCCTTTGTGACATCATACAAGGCGTCTATAAGTTCATTTGTGGACTCAACCGGAGTATCAAACCACTGATACCTAAAAAGTGATTTTACAAGGTGTTTAAAGTAATCCTTATTCTCACAGTAAAGATTACCATTAATCATTACTCCTATTCTTCTCGATGTTCTGAGTTCTTGAAACATCTTGTCTCTGGCGTCTTCAGTTCCAACAACTGCTATGGCAACCTTTGTTCTATTCGACAGCGTCAGAAGAGAATTGAACGTGTTTTCTCTAGTGTGTTCAAAATCTATGAACTGAATCTCATCAAAGATAATGATACCAACACCAAACTTCTCTACATACTCCTTAACCAGTTCCGCCTTCTTTCCAAGACCATTTACTCTTGAGATTGCTTTTGAGTAAATAGGTGTAATGTTATTCAGAGCTTTATCTATAGCGTCTCCAATACCTTCATACAAGGCGGAAAAGTTACTGTTTGGAATACAGTTAACCACAAGATATGTAATCTGAGGGAAATAGCCCCCGTTTTCATCGGTATGTATAATTACCTGTGGATAATAATTCACAAGATTACTGATAGCAGAACTCTTCCCGCAGCCTGAATATCCGATTAGTGAAAACCCGGCATTTGTAGCCTCGCTGGAATCTCCACTTAGAATAAGATTCGTCATCTTGCTGATATTATCTATTGTTAATTCAATCCGTGAATTATCAGATTTCATCTGTTTTCTTGCCCTATACGAAGTAAGCAGAGCATTATAAAGCGAAAACTCTAATTCCCTGTTGAACGGCAACGGAAACCGCAATTCTCTCAATGTACCGACTGCAAGCATCTTGTCGAGCTTAGACATATTCTTGACTTTGTCATAGCTATATCCGGGAAGTTCCCTTGTATAAGCTCTTCTGATACTAAAATCATCTCTCGGATTTGGAAGAGCCTCAATATACGGATTCCCTTTATCTATATCCATTCTAGCAGGAATATAAATAGCATCGACAATATTTGTTTCATTTAGGTCATAGTTGTCATATTGCGAAGTTCCTTCTTCGCACTGTATATATTTATAATTCACGGATGGTTCCTCCACTAATTATTCTCCCAAAAATCCTCAAGGGCTTCCTCAAAGTTATTATAATCTTTTCCGTTATCAACAGTCACATCGTCAGAAAGCGTAATCGGTTCTTTTTTGGAAATTTCTGAGCACGTTTCGATTCTTGTCATAATATTTCCTTCATGTGAAACAGACTGCTTTTCCAATTCCCTTGCAGGTCGCATATTCTTAGAATCAGAGATTGTTTCTTTCTTTGCCTCATCCACAACCGCTGCATTCACCGCATAATTAAATACTGAAAGTTCTTGATTATGAACCCTACCCTCTGCATCCATTTGTTTCTTTTTCTTGAGATAATCTTCGTATTGCTTCATAGTCAAGCCTTTGAAATCTGCATTGCCGGAAAGTCTTTCATTTAACGGAGCATCAATGAGTTTTCCATTATTCAGATAATAAATATGACCAACATCGCGCATATCCATTCGGGCTTCGAATGGTATTTTCTTTGTTCCTGCCTTAAACATTACTTTTGAAAGTTCATGGTCATTATCAGGCAAATAATAAAGCTTTTTGTAAGATATTCCACGCCTATCAATCTTTGCTTTCACAGGAGTCATCAGATTAAAAAGATATTGCTCGCGAACAGGAATAGGTCTAGGATTGCCGTACTTTTTAATACCATAATCCCATAAAAAACATGGAATAGGTTTAATTCCCTGTTCAATCATTTCTTTGGTGACAGGGTAGGAAGAATCATATTCCTGATTATGCGTCAGAACAAAATTAATCACCATTTTCGTATACTGCTTGATATTCAGAGTAGCTTCCTTGTGATGATTCGAGTCATATCGTTTTTCAATCAAGCCATAATTTTCAAGATGTGGATTCTGCTTTGAATGCATCTGATGGAAGGATTGCTCAACAATACCTTTTAAGGATCCGGAAGCACCCGGTACTATCTGCTTTTCAATTCCAAGTTCATTGCAGATACGATTAAATTCTTTACTTTTAAACTCTGATCCACGGTCTACTCTCAATCTGCGGGGTATGATATTCGACTGCCACATAGCTGGGTTATCAAAGCCCATTCCATATTTTTTACAATATTCCAGCTTATCATCAGCAAGATTGAGAAAAAGATTTGTGATGCCTAATACTGAGTTATTATCAAAAGTAACTGATACTGCCAGAATCATTCTAGTGAATACATCTATCATAAAGTAAACGATAGGCCTTCCAATTGTTTTATTCGGATCAAATGTAGACACAAGAGAAACATCTGCTTCACAAGCGTCGATTTCAACCATATCCCCCGGACCAAATACTTCAAACATAGAGTCGCTAGTTATAAGCCTCTTGTTGTTGCGTTGTTCTTGCATAGAAGTTTTTATAACGTCCTTTTCTTGTTCTGTAAGCTGCTTGTTGGCATAGTAATAAAATTGACGCATTGTCGGCCTCTCAGCTTCAGATAATAAAACAAGCGTAGGAACACCATTGCATAACTCTGTTTTAGTAAAATGAAGAGCGTTCATTCTGTCGTAACAAGCCCTTAAATTTTTTTGTCTTCCAGATTGGTACTCTTTAAGCGCCTCATTAAAATATCCCTTGATCTCATCAGTAATCAAAACACCGCTTCGACCAAAATACTCTGAAGGTTTCCCTGTTTTTACGGTGTAATTATAGGTATTTCCTTTTGAACGAAAATGCCTGTTGTCAATAAGCGAAGAATCCTTCATTCCACTTTGAATATATTTTGTAAACATTCTCCAGAATGAAGGTGTCGGCATGGAATATTTCTCCAATATCACCTTTAATTCCGGTTTCGGGCTCTTACCACATAAATCAGTAAGACGTTTGCCATATATATTCATAATCTCAGAAACAACAGCCTGTCTTGTGATATATTTTTCTTTGACACTCCCATTCAAAAGTTCCGCGTCAAACACGATAGTATCTTCTGACTCTTCAATCAGCCCACCATCTGCAATCAAGGTGATTATTGTTTTTAGACTATGCATCGTCAATATAAACTTTTTGGTATCCATCTGACATAACACAACATTCTCATATGCTAAATCTACAATCCTGTATCGTGTTTGTGTTTGAGGATCTTTAAGGATGTCTCCCACAGCAATGAGGTTATTCATTTTTTACCTCCAATAATTTCATCAGATCAGAATTTTCAATATATTTGGAATCCATATCGAACTCTATTTCTTTAATAGCAATTTTGTGTTTTATTGCACTAACCACATCGAATACAAGTGCCGCGTCATAAAACTCAGTAACAAGCCTAATATTTGATGCCAATATTGTATTCATCTCCGACTTAAATACCAATTGACATTTAGTTCCTTGATTAAGCCAATACTGTTTTTCAATGCACAAGAGTTGCATTTGTCTTTTACTTAATTGCTTGTCTGATTTAACAGAATATGCAACCTCTATTCCATTTTTTTTAGTTACCAGCATATCCGTCGTCATAATTTCTCTTGGTGGGGAGAATCCCATCTTATTTGCTATATTAACTGTTTCTGTAAAATCAAGAGGATATTGTTCCCTTACGTCAATGTTTGTATCATCCCAACGAAGTATATAATACCAATACATTTCTCCCTGAGATAAGCAGTGAACAGCTCGACCAGTTTTCCAATCCTTGATGACTGATGTGGTTCCATGGCTATTAAACTCACTGGTCGTAATATAAGGCTTATAGTCTGCACCCGTTCCTTGTCCCATCTTTCGAATGGCTTTTGTTTTCGCTGATAAGCGATTACTCATACAATCCTCCTTTTTATTTGTTTGTGCGTATATAATATGCATTAATATTTCAAATATAGTTGTAATTATCGAAAATTTATTTCATGTAGAGTTGTGAATTTTTATCTTTTTTTATTATAGCATTTTCTTATTTCATTTCAAGTATGCAAGCAAAAAATAGAGCCGAAACCAATTCGGTCTCGACTCTATCCTCTTTAAATGTAGATTATCTAAAACTATTTCAACTATAGTTGTAAATGAATATATTTATTGTTTTATCTTATTTCAACTATAGTTGTCTTATTTCAATTAGAGTTGTCTTTAAACAATAACCTCCTTTAACCTCTACAGATGAAGCACTCGCTCTTTAATCTCCTGGGTTCTTCCCTGATTCCAGAACTGTGTGCCGATATAGCCGCATGTACGACGGGCTACGCTCATCTTATTCTGGTCGCGGTTGCCACAGTGTGGACACTCCCAGATGAGCTTACCTGAGCCCTCTTCCTCCACGATTTTGATTTCTCCGTCGTAGCCGCATACCTGGCAATAGTCGCTCTTTGTATTAAGCTCTGCGTACATGATATTGTCGTAAATGTACTGCATTACTGAAAGCACTGCAGGGATATTGTCCTGCATGTTTGGTACCTCCACGTAGCTGATAGCGCCACCCGGAGACAGCTTCTGGAACTGGGACTCAAACTTGAGCTTGTCAAATGCATTGATCTGCTCTGTTACATGCACATGGTAGCTGTTTGTGATGTAGTTCTTGTCTGTAACACCCTCGATAATACCAAAGCGCTTCTGTAAGCACTTAGCAAACTTGTAGGTGGTAGACTCAAGCGGTGTGCCATATATACTGAAATCGATGTTTGACTCCTTTTTCCACTGCTCACATGCATCGTTTAAGCGCTGCATTACCTTAAGTGCAAACGGTGTGCCTTCCTTTGGCTCTGTGTGTGATACACCCTTCATGTAGCGTACACACTCACAAAGTCCTGCATAGCCAAGTGAGATTGTTGAGTATCCGTTAAATAATAATGGGTCTATAACCTCTCCCTTTTTCAGACGTGCAAGTGCTCCGTTCTGCCAGAGAATCGGTGCTACATCGGATTTGGTACCAAGAAGCCTCTTATGTCTGCACATAAGTGCTCTATGACACAGCTCAAGTCTCTCATCAAGTATCTTCCAGAATTTTTCCTCATCCTTTTCTGATGAGCATGCCACATCAACGAGATTTAAGGTGACAACACCCTGGTTGAAACGTCCATAGTATTTACGCTTGTTTGGATCAAAATTCTTTGCCTGTGCCACATTGCCCGCTGTCTGTGAGCATCTGTCCACTGTGAGGAATGAACGGCAGCCCATGCATGTATACACATCTCCGTCCTTAAGCTCCTTCATGACCTTTTCTGAAATATAGTCAGGCACCATTCTCTTTGCTGAGCACTGTGCGGCGAGCACTGTGAGATCCCAGTACTTTGAATCCTCTGTGATATTATCATCCTCAAGCACATATATGAGCTTAGGGAATGCCGGTGTGATATATACACCCTTTTCGTTCTTTACGCCCTTTATTCTCTGGTGCAGCATCTCCTCAATGATTGCGGCAAGATCTGCCTTTGTCTGCGGATCGGATACCTCATTCAGGTACATGAATACTGTGATAAACGGTGCCTGTCCGTTTGTAGTCATGAGTGTGATGACCTGATACTGAATCATCTGCACACCGCGGTTGATTTCCTCCTTGACACGGAGCTCTGCTACCTCGTTGATTTTTTCTTCATCCAAATCAAGTCCTACGCTCTCGAATTCCTTTAGCACCTGCTTTCTGAACTTCTCACGACTGACCTGTACAAATGGTGCCAGATGTGCAAGCGAGATACTCTGTCCACCATACTGTGAGCTGGCAATCTGTGCGATAGCCTGTGTAGCGATGTTGCAGGCTGTTGAAAAGCTCTTTGGTGTGTCAATCATAGTCTCACTGATTACTGTGCCGTTCTGAAGCATGTCCTCAAGGTTTACAAGACAGCAGTTGTGCATGTGCTGTGCAAAATAATCTGCATCGTGGAAATGGATAAGCCCCTTCTCATGAGCCTCCACTATATCCTCAGGAAGCAGGAAACGGCGTGTGATATCCTTGCTCACCTCACCTGCCATGTAGTCACGCTGCACGCTGTTTACAGTAGGATTCTTGTTGGAGTTTTCCTGCTTTACCTCCTCGTTATTGCACTCAAGAAGGCTAAGAATCTGCTGGTCCGTAGAGTTTGACTTACGGACAATGGCTCTCTTGTATCTGTAAGTGATGTAGTTTCTGGCTACGGTAAAGGCACGCTTGTTCATGAGCTGGTTCTCCACCATATCCTGTATCTCCTCAACGCTTGGAGAGCGCTTCATGTTCTCACATGCAGTCTCCACGTTGCTCGCAATTTCCTCAATCTGATCAGCAGTAAGCTTCTCATAGTCCAGCACTGAATCGTTTGCCTTTCTAATGGCAGCTACTATTTTGGCTGCATCAAATATGTCCTCACTGCCGCTTCGCTTGATGATTTTCATGTAAATTTCTCCTCTCTGTATACTATATTTCATATAATGTAGTGTACTATATATGGTGTTGTCATTCAATACACATACTATATATATGTATTTTATCATGTGTAATGGCACAAAATATGCAGCTATAAATGAGATGTAATCATTAATTCATGTCACTGCCCTGCAATGTAAAGCGGGCTTTTCACCAAACAATTACAATATAGCTACATATAAAATGCCATATTATTTAATACAAATCTGTGCATCTGTCTTTTGATGACAATCTAAATTATACAAGATATTGTTGCTATGTCAATACGCTCAACAATATTTTGTAGCATTTTGGCTTATTGCACAAAAAAAGCCACAATATTTATGCTACTTTTTCAACTCTATAGTCATTTTGTTCCCGGTAGTTTCAAATAGTTACTCACCGGTTACATGTTGAGCTCTTCCATATTGTCAATCACCCTGTCCAAAAAACCAAGCATCATGTCAAATTCTTCCTTAGAAAAGCCTTTGTGCATGGCTTCCTCTATTACCCTTATATTTTCTCTCACACGGTTTTCGTGGTCCAGCGCTTTTTTCGTCAGCTCAATTTTCTTAAGCCTTGCATCATTTTCCATAGGTGTGCGCACAATATAGCCGTTTTTCTCAAGACTTTTAAGCATATTGGTCACGGAAGCTCCCGACAGGTGAAACTCTGCCTCGATATCCTTTTGAAATATATTTTGGCCCTGATTATCCATTATATATCCAATCATCATGCCCTGGCTTCGCGGTATACATTCTGTTTTACTGCACCTTTTTCTGTCAAAATATCTGTCTATGCTCCTGCTGATGCGGTTTATCTTGTGTCCTAAGTATTTATCCGGTGTAAACTCCTTCATATCTGAAATCCTTTCATAAATTTTTCTTGACAATAAAAAAAGTATATCTATAATATAGTTAGCACACTAACTAATTAAATGCAAGTATTTTTTTTAGTTAACCACATTACCATAAATGTGGGAAGTTTGTTTTAATCAAATATAAAATATAAGAAGAAAGGACAAAACATATGTTAAAAACACTAGGTGCCCAAATAAAGGAATACAAATGGGCTTCGATTGCGACACCTGTTTTCATGCTGCTTGAGGTGGCTGTGGATACCATCATCCCACTTCTCATGGCATCAATCATCGACAACGGTGTCAATATGGGCGACACAAGGCATATCTATATCATGGGTGTGTGGATGATTGTCGCAGCACTGTTTGGTCTTTTGACAGGATGTCTCGGTGCAAAATATGGTGCAAAGGCCGCCATGGGCTTTGGAAAGAATCTGCGTGCTGCAATGTTTCGCAACATCCAGACCTTTTCCTTTGCAAACATCGACAGATTCTCATCCGCGAGTCTTGTCACACGTATGACAACCGATGTTACCAACATCCAGAATGCTTACATGATGATGCTTCGCATGGCTATGAGAGCCCCTGCATCCATAATATGTGCGATGGCTATGTCATTTTTCATCAGCCCTCGCCTTGCGACAATATATTTAATCGCTGTCATTGTGCTTGGAGCTTTACTGCTTTTCATCAGTAAGGCGGCCATGAAATACTTCGACAGAGCCTTCAAGCGCTATGATGACCTGAATGAAAGCGTACAGGAAAACGTATCCGCTATCCGCGTTGTAAAGGCATACGTCCGTGAGGATTATGAGAAGAAACGTTTTTCAAAGGCAGCACAGAATATCTACGATGTATTTGTGAAGGCAGAAAGCCTTGTGGTATACAACTCTCCTCTCATGCAGTTTACAGTGTATGCCTGCATCCTGTTAATAAGCTGGCTCGGAGCTCATATGGTGGTAAGCAGCACTCTCACTACAGGTGATCTGATGGCTCTTCTCACATATTGCATGAATATTCTGATGAACCTCATGATGCTCTCGATGGTGTTTGTAATGATTTCACTCTCACTCGCATCTGCAAGACGAATCAGCGAGGTATTAAATGAGCAGAGCACACTGCACAATCCGAAGGAGCCGCTTTACGATGTGCCTGACGGAAGCATAAGCTTTAAGCATGTGACCTTCAGATATTCAGACACCGCTGAGACTCCGGTTCTGTCAGATATAAATCTGGACATAAAATCCGGTGAGACCATCGGTATCATAGGAGGAACCGGAAGCTCGAAATCTTCCCTTGTAAACCTAATAAGCCGTCTCTACGACACAGACACCGGCTCTGTAATCGTCGGAGGCCACGATGTGCGTGAATACGACATGGATACTCTCAGAAACAAGGTAGCTGTCGTGCTCCAGCAGAACGTGCTTTTCTCGGGCACCATACTCGAAAATCTGCGCTGGGGTGACAAAAACGCTACCACAGATGAGTGTATTGAAGCCTGCAAAATGGCATGCGCCGATGACTTTATCGAGTCCTTCCCTGACAAGTACAACACCTACATAGAGCAGGGCGGAACCAACGTATCCGGTGGCCAGAAGCAGCGTCTGTGTATCGCAAGGGCTCTGCTTAAAAAGCCAAGGATACTCATACTCGATGACAGCACCTCGGCTGTAGATACAGCAACAGATTCAAAAATCCGTGCTGCCCTCGCAAAAACAATACCGGGAACCACTAAGCTCATCATCGCACAGCGTATCTCATCTGTCATGGATGCTGACCGTATCATAGTGATGAATGACGGAAAAGTGGACGGCTTTGACACTCACGAAAATCTGCTTAAAAATAATGAAATCTACCGCGATGTCTACGATTCCCAGACAAACGGTGGAGGAGACTTTGATGAAGGAGGTGCTGCCTGATGCCAGGACCAAGAGGACCACAAGGTCCAAAACCCAAAATTAAAAATCCCGGTAAGCTTTTTGCGCGCCTCATGGGATTTATTTTCAAGAAATATTTACCTGCCTGCATAATTGTTGTGATATGTATCTTTGTCAGTGTACTTGCAAATGTGCAGGGAACCATGTTTACCAAAAATTTGATTGATGACTATATAGTACCACTGCTTAAGACAGGAAGTCCCGACTACGGACCACTCCTTGCAGCAATGGGAAGGGTCGCCGTATTCTATGGCATTGGCGTCATCAGTACGTTTGCATACAGCAAAATAATGATCTACGTATCACAGGGCACCATTAAGAACCTGCGTGTTGAGCTCTTTTCCCATATGCAGGATCTGCCAATCCGATACTTTGACTCACATGCGCACGGCGATATCATGTCAATTTATACAAACGATATCGACACACTCCGCCAGCTCATCAGCCAGAGTCTTCCGCAGATACTTAACAGCGCAATCACTGTTGTGAGCGTTTTTGTTTCAATGGTCATATTAAATATTCCGCTCACCGTACTAACTATCGTGATGGTAATCGTAACAACAGTCGTGACAAAGAAATTTGCAGGCTTCTCCAGCCGCTATTTCCTTGCACAGCAGCGCGACCTCGGCAAGGTTAACGGCTTCATCGAGGAAATGCTCAACGGCCAAAAGGTAGTCAAGGTATTTACCCACGAGCAGGAAAATATTGAAGCCTTCGACAAAATAAACGATGAACTCTTTGAAAGCGCCTACAATGCCAACATGTACTCCAACATGCTCGGTCCTGTAAACGCACAGATTGGAAATCTAAGCTACGTGCTCTGCGCTCTTGCAGGCGGTGTTATGTCTCTTTCAGGCTTTGGCGGTCTGACCCTTGGTAAGCTTGCGAGCTTTCTGACCTTTAACAAGAGCTTTAACATGCCTATCTCGCAGGTCAGCCAGCAGTTCAACAGTATCATCATGGCACTTGCCGGATGCGACCGTATCTTCTCACTGCTCGATGAAGCGCCTGAAACTGACGAAGGCTATGTCACACTTGTAAATGCTAAGGAAGAAAACGGAAAACTTACTGAAACACCTGAGCGCACCGGCTTATGGGCATGGAAGCATACTCATCAGGCTGACGGCTCTGTGGATTACAAAAAGCTCGAGGGCGATGTGGTATTTGATGATGTGGATTTCGGATATGTGCCTGAGAAAATTGTGCTGCACGACGTTGATCTTTTTGCAACACCCGGTCAGAAGATTGCCTTTGTCGGCACCACCGGAGCAGGAAAGACTACCATCACTAACCTTATCAACCGCTTCTACGATATAGCAGACGGCAAGATAAGATATGACGGCATCAATATAAACAAGATTAAAAAGGCTGATCTGCGCCACTCTCTTGGCATTGTTTTGCAGGATACCCACCTTTTCACAGCTACTGTCATGGAAAACATCCGCTACGGCAAGCTCGATGCCACAGATGATGAAGTATACGCAGCTGCCCGCCTGGCAAACGCCGATACGTTTATCCGCCAGCTTCCTGACGGCTACAATACTATACTGACAGGTGACGGTGCAAACCTAAGCCAGGGTCAGCGCCAGCTTCTAGCCATTGCGCGTGCCGCTATCGCCGATCCGCCTGTGCTCATCCTCGATGAGGCTACAAGCTCAATTGATACACGTACCGAGCGTATTGTTCAGGACGGCATGGATAAGCTCATGCACGGCCGTACTACATTTGTTATCGCACACAGGCTTTCTACTGTCAGAAACAGCGACTGCATTATGGTTTTGGAGCAGGGACGCATTATTGAAAGGGGAAGTCATGATGAGCTGATTTCAAAGAAGGGAAAGTATTATCAGCTTTATACAGGAAAGACTGCTTAATTCACTTGACTAACTACGAAAACCGGGAGACCGTGAACGCAGCCGGGGGATGGCACACCCTCACGTGCGCTAACGCTTTGCTGTTAAGATTCTGTACGAATTATGCTTATAGTGTTTCTATACTTGACGAAACCGGCTTTTATGCGCCGTCCATGGCGCATAACACCTTGCCCAGCCATCCATGGCTGGGCATTTCTGTGTTTCATGTGCATAATTCTACAGTATCTAAACAGCTTCGCTAGTCGCTTACATGAGGGTGTGCCATCCCCCGGCTGCGTTCCCGGTCTCCCGGTTTTCTTACGCTGTAACTGGATTTTCATTTGTGTAGGCTCTTACTCTGCTGCAGAGCAAGATAATCATCCTTTTTATCTTTCTACAAGCAGTTTACAATTTTTTTATAAAAAAAATAGTACAGGGCTTTCTGATGTATAATGCTCTCAGAGAGGAGATTTTAAAGTATTTGTCTGATATGTCTATTAAACAGGTGGATTTGATGAGGAGATATAATATAAATAGGAATACTTTGAAGAAATATATATCCATTATTCACCGAATATAATATGTTTTTTCAAAAAGTTTCACACACTCAATGAAGCTTTTGCCTTATGTCGATGACAAATTTGCCGGCTACAGGAATAAAAGTGTTCAGGATTTCAGATTCGCCTTAAGCGAAGGAATTCGCAGCCAGGTATTTTTTTCCACTTTCGTGCAGAAAGTCGAAAACCAAATAAAATCAACATCTGTTATAAATGCCTTAAAACAAGCATTTTCGCAAAATATGAGTCATCTATAAAGTTGTAAAGTGGTGTTTTTTTAGTAAATATATAATAAATCTTCCTCTTAATTCTATTAAAAAAGTAATTCTTTTATCAATTTCTTCAATCATTTCAATATCACCCTTTTTTAATAAATTGTCAAACGATATCAGCCGATCCTGTTCATCAATTACTATATTTGATAATTCTCTTATAATTTTATCCCATATATTGTCTGTTTTGTTTTCGCTTGCATTATAGATACAATACAATTTATTAAAAATTCTTTCATAATACATTTGTTGGCACGAATATTTCATATATTCTTTAAAACTCATTAATTCATATATATCTGTTGGAAAACACATCCAGTTCCATAATGTTTTCCTTTTATATGTTTACAATAAGGGGGCATATCAATCCTACTTTATGACAAAATTTTAGAATTTTTTCTATTATTAGCTTTTGTATTTCTTATCTAAATGTGCCTCTCCAATTACACATACACAAAAACTTGAAGTTATAATGCTCTTTGCATTGTTGAATATGCAATTTTGTTTACTTTAGTGCATACTTAATAATGTCATAATGGTCAAATGCCAGCTTTTCCTTCTCCAATGACTTAATATCATACCAATCAGCACTAATTGCATCTGTATTTGCCAAAGGCTTAATATCTGTATCATTCAATATAACCATATAAGCAATGCTCACCACCCACCCTCTGGGATCTCTTGCCTTAGAGGATGAAATCTTTACAAGGTTCTCCTCTGTAATATTAACGGATATTGATGTTTCTTCAAGCAATTCGCGTGCTGCAGCATATTCTATCGTATCGTCAGTGTTCTGATAAAAACCTCCAGGAAGTGCAAGATAATTAACATATGGATGTGACCCCCTTGTAATCAACAAAACCTTTGACTTGTCTTTATTCAATACAATCAAATCAACTGCGATTGACGGAGCATCATATGCCTTTCTATCATATTTCTCAAGGAATATTTCTTCTCCTTTTTTATCATTCAACCATCTTTCTGACATAGCAAACATTTCATTGATACTGCGTTCACTGTAGAACAACGGAATAATTCCATACAAGTGTGCTGCACCATAATCAGTAAGCATAAATGTATCCTCATCAACATATTCCATTAACCGGTGGTTCTGTAAGAATTCGATTTGAGCCCCATAGACATCTTTAAAATCCTCATTGAATCTTTTTTTAAATGCCTTCATTGAAATAAATCCAAAATAGAACATAACTGACAATGCCTTGGCATGTACTTCTTCAATTGGTAAATCCGCTATGTCATTGATTGGAAAAATCCCATTATCAATCGCATCGAAATATTTATTCAACATATGGTCTGCACAACCAAGATTATACGCCAGATAATTACCACAGAACGACTGAGCACCAAGACCAAATCCAATATAAGATGTAGCATTAATTACACGTTTTGTAAGATATGATGAAGTTCCCATATCCTTTGGTATCTTACTGAATGTATTTTTGCCATTATTAGCGATATATCCGGCTTTCTTCAATAGGTTATAAGCAATATCATATTGTCTGTTAACCTTATATAAGGTAACACCTTGTGACTCTGACTCAAGCTTGGTTCCCTTATATCTATTACGGTACAATGTAATAAACTCCGGATTAATTGCAATTGTATACTTTATTGTATTTGCAAAATCTTCATCTGACTGATTTAAGAAACCATACATAAGATCAATATTAAGTCTGTCAAATCCCGCAGCTCTAATATTTTCCACGGCCTTTTCATATATAGACTTAGATCCTTCTCTGCCAAGTGACTCAAGTAATTTTTCAGATACAGTCTGGAATCCCATAGAAATTCTATTATATCCAAGTTTTTTAAGAGCCTTTATCTTTTCAATATCATTTGCTGCGATTACCGGTGTTGTTTCTACACTTAGATACATATTCTCTTCAAGATTAAACTTCTTAATTGATTCTGTAATCTTTGTAAGATTTTCAATCGACAAATACGAAGGTGTACCACCACCCAGATCATATCCAACTATCTTTTTATTTTTTATAATATCTCTATAAAGTTCAATTTCCTTCAAAAGGTGCTCTACATAATTATCTGCATCTCCCTCTTCAGGCTTATCGAGTACTACATACTCACAGAATTTGCATCTTGACTGACAAAATGGCACATGAACATACAAACAAAGCTCATCTTGTTCTTCAATATTCTTCTTAATCACTTCTCTGATTGCAGTATTATCATGGACTTCATACTGAGCCAATGAATTCGGTCTTAAAGGGTATGCAGTATTACAATAATGATGAAACTTAATACCTCTATCATAGATACTTTCCAACTTCATAATGTCACTCCTTTTAAATTATGATTTTACCACTAATAAATTTATTATCCCGGCTTTCTCCATTTAAAACTACTTTTATCACGTCATCTTCTGATACCTTTTTAGCGGTCATTTTTCATCCTGTAATCAATGCAGCGGTTTAAGTAATCCACATAATCCGGATTTTTGCACATCCCCTTGCCGGGTGTATCAGAAATCTTCGCTACATCCATACCATTGCATATTGTGGTTTTCATGACGATATTGAGTGCAGGAACATCTGTATCATTGCTTAAGTATGTACCGATACCGAAAGCTACATTTGTTTCCTTGCAGAAATGTCTGTAGAGCTTATCAGCACGCTCAAAGTCAAGACTGTCGCTGAATAAAAGTGTCTTTGTTTTAGGGTCAATTCCAAGGCTCCTGTAATGAGCAATCATCTTCTCACCCCACTCATACGGATCTCCACTGTCATGACGCACTCCTGAGAAAAGTGTCGCATAAGTAAGCTGGAAATCACGCAGGAAGCAGTCTGTTGTAATTGTGTCAGTAAGCGCAATACCGTTTAATACTCCATACTCCTTAATCCATGCATCAAGAGCATACCAGTTTGAATATGCCGGATTGTGTTTGTGATTGCCCTGTCCTGTACACATAATCCACTCATGAGCCATGGTGCCTACAGGTGTAAGTCCGTACTCCTTTGCAAGGTACACATTTGATGTGCCAACAAACTTTGATGAACTATGCAGGGTGTCATTTAAATGTGCGAACTTCTGCACTGCAAGCTCCTGCGCTTCAGCAGAAAGTCTTCTTCTGAGACCAAACTCTGAGAATGTACCCGCATACCAGTGTCCATTCTTTAAATTCTCATACTTTGCATCCAGACGCTTCTTAAAGCTGTCAAGCAGCTTATCATAGTCATATGCCATTCTGAAATATACTTCATTTACAATGGCAAGTGTCGGAATCTCATACATTGAAGTATTAAGCCATGTTCCTCTTGCCTCGATAGACAAGCCACAAGGTGCATCTGTTCCTATCTCAAAATCCTCAAAACGCGGCTGCCAGAGACGAAGAAAATCAACATAAGAGCCTTTGATCCATTTGATATTGTCAAGATATGCAAGCTCATCCTCTGTAAACCGAAGCTTACAGAAAGCCTTAATCTGTTCTGTTATCTCCTGCACCATTTTCTGTGTAAAATGCACATCTTCATTTCTGCACTTGAATGTCCATGTGGTCTTATAATCCGTAAACTGATGGAATATTGTCTGACCCATGCTGAATTTATACATATCAGTCTCTAAAAGACTTGTGATTATCTGGTTTAATTTCATAATATTCTCCTCCCATTTCTTACGCTATTAGTATGTCAGAAACATTTTTAATAAATGGCTTTCTATATAATATTGACCTGAATCATCTTCATTGCTTCTATTGCTGTTTTATGACTTTCAGGCGTTACGCAGGCACAGGCATTTTCTATCACGGACACCTCTGCATCTTTACAGAACGTCTTTGCAATCGCTACGTTGCTGATTACGCATATTCCCGTGCAGAATCCGCAGAAATAAATCTCTGTATCGTTGTTGTCATATCCCGCAAGCAGTTCGCCAAGCTCTTTGCTGCCAAACGTCGGCTTGTCAATATAAGTCATATCGTCACAGTCAACTCCGCGCTCCTTCATTGCAGCTTTAAGACGAGCGTCTACTTCCCATCCGTTTGTTCCTTTAATACAGTGAGCTACCGGAAGCTTTCTTCCCTCCTGAGTATTCAGATAGTTCTCATCATGCGTATCCCTTGTGAATATCACATCATCATATTTTCCTGACCTGATTTCATCTGCAATAACATTTGTTGCCACGTTACACTCCTTGTTTCCAAGAACTCCTGTAATAAAGTCATTCTGTGCATCCACTACTACTAAAATTTTCTTTGCCATAATCATTTCCTCCTACATCATATAATCATCATTTGTTGCATCCATAAGGATTTTTCCAAGCTGCTTTAAATCCTTCCACATCCATCGCGGAACCAGATCCCTGACTTTGTCATAATCTTTCTTATACAGCAAATCTCTGATCATTGTACTTGAAATCTCAATATCGCTTCTGCCAAGGTTTCTGATAGTCACATTCTTTAAAATATCATCTGTAAACCAGTTTTCCGCAATCTTCGGGTCGTCGTTGTAATAGAATGTAAAGCTTTTCTCTCCAATTTCATTAGCTATGTTGTAATAGAAGAAAGAACCCCATTCCTTTACATACTGGGCTGCATCCTCCATGCTCCAGTCCGATAATGTCATAACCTTTACATCTGCACCGCTTAAATCCTCTTCCTGCAGTACGTTTTCAACAAGTCTTTTTCTGTATTCGATTGGAAACGGATTTCTCTTTGTATAGCTTTTGTTTGCACTGCCTATCACAACAAGCAGATTTTCGCACTCCGATGCGGCCTGTTTTATCATGTTCAGGTGTCCGTTATGGAATGGCTGTGCCCTTGTGAGCATCACACCGTTTTTATATTTCTTCTGCACTTTAACCAGTTTACGTTCATCCATGTTAAGGTCAACATATCTGTACACAGCAGCCGGTTTTCTTCCGACAATAGGTCTCTGCGACCTGTCAAGTGAAACAAGCTGTCCTGCAATCTTCTCACGGAACACCTTTGGATGAACTTCCTTTCCTGAAAGAACCTCAAACACCTTAAGCAGGTCCGGAATGGTAAACTCACGTGGCACAAGGTTAAACATAATGCCGGTATACTCAGCCTTATTCCTTATCCTCATAAGTCCTTCCAGTATAATCTGGTCATGGTCAAAAGCAAGCTTTTCGTCTGATACGCTGACCGGAACAAAGTTTTCCACTGTGATTACACCGTTTTTAAATTTCTCAGACTTGAGGGAGTATTCAATTTTAATCAAGTCGTTTGCAAACTCAAGTTTTTCATCTACAAATTTCACTTCGAACCATCTGGCATCCTTTGCGTCATCACCTGCAACGGCAGACTGCTCATACCCATATGGAAGCAGTGCAATATATGCAATATCAATAATTCTCATACGCGGGTCTCTGTCCGGCTGGCTCATGGTATAGAGCTGCTCAAGATAAATGTCTGTAAGACCTGTTTCCTCTTTAAGCTCCCTGCACGCTGCTTCATATGCTGATTCCTTTATGTTAATAAATCCGCCTGGAAGCGCCCATTTGTCTATCTCCGGATGAGCCTTTCTCTTTATCAGAAGCACCTGCATACAGCTTAAATCTTCCTTCATACGAAGCACCATCATGTCAACTGTAACCGATGGTCTGTCATAATCGCCCGGCTTATATTCTGCTAAAAACTCCCGTTCTGTTAATCCATTTACATCTACTTTATTCATGTGTCCAACTCCTATAATTACTTTCTGCGCCTCTTACATTTACTTTATGTACTTATTATAATAACTTTTAGTAACTATGTCAAGTACTTTATAGAATTAATTATAATTTTTGCAAATTTATTATGCTTCCACAACCTGTCTGCAGGAGATGCTAATATATAAGCTCAAAAAAAGGGGATGTGAAAAAACTCGATTGAGTTTTTTCACATCCTCTTCCATTTTCTGTGTTTCATGTGCATAAATCTACAGTATCTAAACAGCTTCGCTATACATCAGGCAATTTCTTCGGAGTTACGCTTTATCTGGTTCACTATCTCCATTATCTGTTTTGCGGTACTCATGTTTAGAGTCTTGCCAAATTTCGCTTTTCATTACAATTATCTCGAAGCTTCTCTATTCACTCATCAGAAATCACGCTTTTTACAACTGTTTTGATCTTTATCTTATGAATTATGCGCATAGGACTTTTAAGAATATAATCCTACCATGCCAGCAATTTCCACATTTCCATATGGTTCTTTATAAGAAAAAATATCGTTTAAATTGACTACTGCTGCCACCGCAAAAAGCCAGATCTATATCACTTCATTTATTCTTCCTCTTTAATCACCTTTAGGAAACGCTTGACCTCCGCCCATGCACGCTTTGACTCAGGGAAATTGAGGTATCCCATCTGGAACACATGAAACATGCCTTCATACACTGACAGGCGCACCTTAACACCCTGGTTTCTTGCCTTTGCAGCGGCATCGACCGAGTCAGATAAGAGCATCTCTATCGAGCCCGCCTGTATGAGCATTGGAGGGAAGCCTCTGAAATCGCCAAACAGCGGCGATATGTATGGATCCATTTTATCGTGGTCACCGGGATAGTCATTCACGTAGATTAGACTGTCCCTTGTGCTTCCAAACAGTGGGTCCTTTTCATAGTTTGTCTCGTAGGATTCTCCGCCTGCTGTGAGGTCTGTCCATGGTGACATGGCTACTATTCCTGCCGGAAGCGGCATGTCGTGGTCACGAAGATACATGGTGAGGCACATTGCAAGGCCTCCTCCCGCTGAGTCTCCTGCCAGCACAATCTGCGAACCAAACCAGCCCTGTGACAAGAGCCATTTATAGCAGGCTATGGCATCCTCAAGTGCTGCCGGATACGGGTGTTCCGGCGCCACGCGATAGTCAGGCGTGAGCACTGAGCAGCCCTCACTTACCTCGTTATAAAGGCCCGCAAATACATAGTATGCATTGCGCACTGCCCCCATATATCCACCACCATGCAGCTGCAGTATCACACGCTCTTTATTTGGGTTTTCCTTTGAAGATAAAAGCTTCATAGTAAAACCGCCCATATCTATATCCTCTGTTACAAAGCAGTCCGGAACAAGCCATGCAGGTTCCTTCATGCGCTTCCTGAGCTCTCCGGATTTTATTTTTTTACCGATTGCAAGGTCATTTGTGATATGTCCCATCAGATTAGCAAGTATTTTTCCCTGTATACTGACTTCTTCATCTGCCACAGCTGCATTGCTATGGACTTTTTCCGTATGCTCACTTTTCATTGCAGATAATGAGTTCTTAAATGTCTTTTCAAGCTTATTACCCAAAGCTCCTATTATTCCAGTTTCATTATCACCATTACTATCGCCGTTTTCAATTTCCGGATGGTAGCTTCCCATCTCCTCATCCTCAAACATATGCGAATTTCCTATTCCATGAAAGCCTATCATATATGAAATCTCCGTTTCAGCTCTGTTCTGGCTCTTTTGTCACCGATAATCAGTGTTCCGAGAAACAAAAACAGCGATGCGCCCATCGCTCCCATTGCCAGATATGGGAACCATATGACCTTGACTGCCACAAGTATCATCGCAATCACGCTCATCAGCACAAGAAAAAGCTGCATCATCATGTAGCTCTGCCAGTTTCTTATGTTTACTATCATAAGTATAATTGTTGCAAGAACCATCGCCAGTATGGCACTTGGGAAAACAAATGTAAGTGCCCAGCCACTGGCTCCTGTGAGCAGGTCTATGCCCTCGAGAAACAGCACTGTGAACACAAATGTGCTTACAATTTTAAAAATATATCCGTTTCTTCCGACTATTGCCAGACGCAGCGTCACATTCGCATAGATTACAACAAGAAGCACTATAAAGCTCCAGTTTATCTCATGGTCTGTCATGTAATCAACAGTTGTCAGCACAATCTGTCCTACTATAGACAGAAACAATATGATATTTTCCAGTAATCTGTATTTTCTTGATGCGCCCTTGACGTCAGGGTATCTCGTACCGTGCTGTTCAAAAACCCCTTCAGTGCCCTGATGATTGTCCGATGACAGTTCAACCGGTGCCACAACCTGCTGACAGAGCGGGCATTTATCTGTATTGTCTGCAATATACACACCGCATTTCATGCATTTAGTCATAATACTCTCCATTTGTCTCAATTGTCACTTCCACTCCGTCATTTACAAGCTTCTTAAAAAAGCTTCTCTGAATCATCGTATCGGCCAGAATAGATGAGAAAGTAAACACCAGCGTGTCCCTGTAGGAGCATATGGTGCCCTTCATAGGCTGTCCCTTGGACATTGGTATAAAGGAATAAAAGCCTGTTATATACGGCTCGTATTCCGGCTCCACCTTTATATTTCCAATATTGGTGATAGTGGTGGTGTTTGCCAGTGCCGACTGCGTATAGACCGCCTTCATTGCCAGATTTTTTATAAAAAGAGGCACCGGTCTCATCAGGATATTTTTCTGATTTGACACACTGTATGAGAAAAGATCCTCCAGATGCTCCTTCGAAATCTGTGAATTGATGGAATCCGTCACTATTTTAAGCACCTCCTCAAATGTGTAGGTGCTGTTTTGCGGTCTGAACTCAGCAGATATCATGACAAAAAAGTTCTTTGTGGTCACCGAGTCAAAATAAGGACGTAGATTCACAGGAACCGCGACCCTGACAGGCATATCGTTTGGCATGCCGTGAAAACACTCCTGATACACACTCCACACAAAGCATGCCACCAGATAATCATTTATGGAAACTCCATAGCGGTGGCAGACCTGCTTCAGCTGTGATACAGGCATCATACCATGTATCAGCCCAAACTCTCCATCAGGTACCTTTTCCAGCTTTAAAAGATACGCCTTCTGCCTGTTAAAGCCACTTGGCTTACTTGATTTGTAGTTCTTTACAAAGCTGTCCTCTCTATTTAAGGATGTGCCCTGCGTCAATGAATCGCCCTTTAGCTTTGCAATCTCCGGATGTATGAGACGAAGATACTGGTAGGTGAGCTCCCTAATGAAATTGATGCCGCCCATGCCATCTGTCAGCACATGAAATACCTCAAGATTTATTCTGTTCTTATAGTATGTCACCCTGAAAAGATAGCTGTGATTTTTGTTAGGTCTTATAAACCTGCACGGAAATGTATTTTCCTCATGCACCTTTGGTGCCTTTTTGCCATTTTCCTCAAAATAGTTCCAGAATACTCCCATCCTGAGTCTCACATTAAACAGACCAAACTTCGGAAGCACTATATCCAGTGCCTCCTGCAGCTTTTCACTGTCAATCTCATCAGTTAAGGTGACTGAGATCCTATATACATTTGTCATGCTCTCCCCCGCTATACTAGGGAACAGATTTGCTGTGTTGTCCAGCTTGTCCCAGCGGATTGAACGCGTTTTCGACATTTTAAATTCCTCGCTTAATATAATGATATAGCGAAGCAGCACCCTAATCGAGCCTGCCGTACACCTCCATCGGCACATATGCCTTTATCTGTATCCCATCAGCCACATATTCCTCCGACACAAGCTCGCCCTGTTTTCTGATGAGCTGTATCACGCCAGCCTTATCATATGGGATAATTCTCTCGATATATACCTTGTTCTCTCTTAATATCTCCTCTAAAAGAGATTTTACCTCATCTAATCCCAGATCCTTTGCCGCTGAAATGTTAAGAGTATAATCTGCCCTGAAATCATGCAACGGTTCGTTGTCTGTGCGGGCATCCTGCTTATTAAAAAGTGTGACAAATTTCTTGTCTTTTACACCAAGATCATCCAATGTCTGGTAGGTTATGAACATCTGCTTTTCCCGCTGCATATTTGATGCGTCCACCACATGGAAAATGATGTCAGCGTACTTTGCCTCCTCAAGGGTGCTCTTGAATGCCTCTATCAGATGATGCGGCAGCTTTCTGATAAACCCGACCGTATCAGTTAAAAGCACCTGCTGCTTGCCATCAAGCGCAAGAATACGCGTTGTAGGATCAAGCGTTGCAAAGAGCTTATCCTCCTCAAGCACATCTGCCTCTGTCAGGTGATTTAACAGCGTGGATTTACCTGCATTAGTATATCCTACTATCGCAACAACCGGTACTTTATTTTTTTCACGCTTTGCCCTTGTGATATCTCTGTGCTTCTGCACCTCTTTCAGCTCTCTTCGAAGCTGTGCTATCCTGTCATTTATAAGACGGCGGTCCACCTCAAGCTTTTTCTCTCCGGGACCTCTTGTTCCTATTCCACCGCCAAGCCTTGACATGGACTTTCCCAGTCCCGATAAACGGCTTAATCTGTACTTGAGCTGAGCAAGCTCAACCTGTATCTTACCCTCACTTGTTGTGGCCCTTGATGCAAAAATATCAAGAATAACAAGTGTCCTGTCCATAACCTTTGTGTCAAGGTACGTCTCCAGATTTTTCTGTTGTGCAGGACTCAGCTCATCATCGCACACAATGCCTGTTGCCCCTGTACTCTCCACAAGCTCTGCTATCTCTGCCACCTTGCCGGTGCCGACATACGTGCCCGGATGAATTTTTTCTCTTCTTTGGATAAGTGTGCCTACAACTGTCGCACCTGCTGTCTTTACCAGCTCCGCAAGCTCTGAAAGTGAATCATCTGTATCATCACCGTCCTGCTCGCTCACTCCGACAAGCACCACTCTCTCCTCAATATCCTCTATCTTAATAGTATCTGCCATAATCTATCTGGTCTCCAAAAACTGATATTCTCTTGCTGCATCCTCGTCATCGGGATAATCCTTCATGTATTCCTCCATTTTGCTCTTTGCTGTGGCAAAATCTCCGGAATACTCATATGCTATAATCATAGCCTTTGTTATCTGCTGCTTGTTCGGCACACTTTCAAGTTCAAGTGCGTTCTGAAAATAAGTAATCGCAGTGTCATAGTTACCATTGTCCATCTGCGCCTGTCCCATATTCATCAGCTCATAAGAATCTGCCTCACCGCTGTCCAGGTATTTCTTAAAATACTTCTGCGAGCTGTCATTGTCGCCCTGCTTCTGATATGCTTCACCCATATAGTAGTTTGCCTTGACAAGCTTCTCATCAATAGCCTTTTTCAGACTCTTTATTGCTGAATCATAATCGCCAAGCATGGTGTATATACGGCCTCTCTGCATATAGTCATCAGCAGTTTTTGCCTTAAGCTTTAATGCCTTATCCAGGTATTCCTTTCCCTGGTCATTCATGCCATACTTTGACAAGGTCTCATAAACACCAAGGTAAAGCTCATAATTATCATCATTCTCACTGAGCGCCGTCTTAAAATCCTTCAAGCCCTTGTCTGAATCATTCTTGGCAAAATATATACAGCCTCTCAGATAGTATGCGTCAGAATCCTTATTATAGTCGATAATAGCCGTATATGTATCAATCGCGCCATCCACGTCACCGCTTAAATACTGTGCCTTTGCCTTATAATAACATATGTCAAGCTCCTCTGCGCCTACTGAGCCCACCGACTGGTCCAGTGCCTTCTGAAAAGCATCGACCGCATCATCATAGCTGCCGTTTTCTATACAGTTGATGCCATACTGTCTGTACGCATCCCTATCCTTTGCCTTGTCGCTTGAGCCACAGCTGGAAAGCATGCCCGCCGTGAGTGCCACTGTAAGCGTAAGTGCCATAAATTTATTCTTTATCATAATAGTTCTCCATGTGTATATTCTTCCCCTTATTATATATGTATTTGCCAAACTTGTAAATCCCGCCCTTACATTTCTGCTAGTGGGCCCGCAGTTCACGGTGAGGCAGGATTATGAGATTGTAAGCTGCAATAGTACGGTTTATGGGCGTGGTGGGGATACACAGTCTCGGGAGTGCTACGCTGCGCGGTCAAGATACAGTAGGAATTATGCCTTGCAGGCTTTCTATGCTCGACGAAACCGTCGAAACTCGCCTTCCATGGCTCGATTTCTCCTTGTCCCGGCGTCCATGCCGGGACATTTCTATGTTGCATGGGCATAATTCAACAGTATCTAGACAGCTTCGCTATTCGCTCTCCCGAGACTGTGTATCCCCCACCACGCCCACAAACCTCACCTTCCCATAAAAAATATAAGTATCGGTAAGTAGTGCAACACATCATCTCACATCTCTCCACAACATAGTAAGACGTAAACACCGATCATCGGTGCGCACACGTCACCCCAATCTCACCACAACGTAGCAAGACGTAAGCACCGGCCACCGGTGCGCACACGTCACCCCACACATTTTGCCACAGCGTAAGGGACGTAAGCGCAGGGGACGGCGTGCACACATACTCTTGCGAGAGCGCATAGCGAAGCTGCTTAGAGTCTGTAGGATTATGCTTAGAACCACAGAAATGCACCGCCATGGACGGCGGGGCAAGGCGTTATGCGCCACGGACGGCGCATAAAAGCCGGTTTCGTCAGCCTGCGAAACACTCCGGGCATAATCCGTACAAACACTTGGCAGCGTAGCGTAGCGAACGCAAGAGTATGTGTGTACGCCGTCCCCTGCGCTTACGTCCCGTACTCTATCAAAAAAAGAACCCCCACGGGATGCACCCGCAGGAGTTCTTAAGCCCAATTTGTATTTAAAGGAGGAAGAAAAAATTCTAAGCCTCTAAATGCCAGATCTCATCATTGTACTGCTTGATTGTTCTGTCAGAAGAGAAGAAACCAGCCTTGCTGATGTTGACAAGCATCTTCTTAGCCCAAGCCTTCTTATCCTCATAATCAGCGTAAGCCTTCTCTTTTGTCTTGCAGTAATCCTCAAAGTCTGGGAATGTCATGAACCAGTCTTTGTTGAGGAGCTCGTTGTAAAGTCTCTCTAAGTTCTCCTTAGAACCAACCTTCATCATCTCATCACTTACAAGGAAGTCAACAGCCTTCTTTAAGTCTGCATCCTTGTCATAGTAATCCTTAGAGCAGTAGTCGCCTCTCTCATATCTGTCGATAACAGTCTGTGAATCCTCACCGAATACATAGATGTTCTCATCGCCAACAAGCTCAGCTATCTCTACGTTTGCTCCGTCACTTGTTCCAAGTGTAATAGCACCATTAAGCATGAACTTCATGTTTCCTGTTCCTGATGCCTCCTTAGAAGCAAGAGAAATCTGCTCTGAAATATTTGCAGCCGGGAATAATTTCTCAGCTAACGTTACGTTGTAGTTCTCAACCATGAATACCTTAAGGTATGGACTTACCTCAGAATCATTGTTGATAATCTGCTGTAAGCAGAGGATTGCATGGATGATATCCTTTGCAATGATATATGCAGGAGCTGCCTTTGCACCGAAGAAGCATGTGATTGGTGTAGATGGCTTCTTGCCTGCCTTGATCTCAAAGTACTTACGGATGATGTAAAGCACGTTGAGCTGCTGTCTCTTGTACTCGTGAAGTCTCTTAACCTGGATATCAAAGATTGAATTGTCAGGTACGTCGAGATTCTGAGTCTTCTTTAAGTATGAAGCAAGCTCTGTCTTCTTTGCGTTCTTGATGTCAACAAGCTTTGTGAGAACAGCGTCATCATTGATGAAATTGCCAAGCTTCTCTAACTCGTTTGCATCCTTCTTCCAGCCGTCACCGATAAGCTCTGTGATGTATGCTGAAAGCTCCGGGTTACAAGACATTAACCAACGACGGAATGTGATACCGTTTGTCTTGTTGTTGAACTTCTCAGGATATAACTTGTAGAAGTTATTGAGCTCTGTATTCTTTAAAATCTCTGTGTGGAGGTATGCAACACCGTTTACAGAATATCCGAAATGAATATCCATGTGTGCCATGTGTACAAGACCGTCCTTGATGATGTATGTGCTCTCATCAGCTACCTTTGCGCGAACCTTGTTGTCAAGCTCACGGATGATTGGCATAAGCTGTGGAACTGCCTTCTCCAAGAAGCTGATTGGCCATTTCTCAAGAGCCTCTGCAAGGATTGTGTGGTTAGTGTATGCACAAACCTTTGATACAATCTCAATAGCCTCATCCATCAGGATGCCCTTCTCCTGAAGGAGACGGATAAGCTCTGGAATAACCATTGATGGATGTGTATCGTTAATCTGAACTGCTGCATAATCAGCAAGGTCATGTAAATTAGAGCCCTTTGCCTCTGCCTCTGCAAGGATAAGTCTTGCTGCGTTTGATACCATGAAATACTGCTGGTATACACGAAGGAGACGTCCCTTATCATCTGAATCATCAGGATATAAGAATAATGTAAGGTTCTTCTTGATATCATCCTTGTCGAAATCAATTGTGTCGCCTACGATTGACTCATCAACTGACTCGATGTCGAATAAGTGAAGCTTTGTTGTACGGTTGTTGTATCCAACTACGTCGATATCGTAAAGTCTTGACTGTACTGTGAATCCGCCAAAGCTTACAGGATATGTGATATCTGTCTTTGTAAGCCAGCTCTCCTTTGTAATCCATGGGTTTGGAGTCTCCTTCTGGAGATTGTTCTCAAATACCTGCTTGAATAATCCGTAGTGGTAGTTGAGACCTACACCGTCTCCGTTGAGCCCGAGTGTTGCGATTGAATCTATGAAGCATGCTGCAAGACGTCCAAGTCCGCCATTTCCAAGTGAAGGCTCAAGCTCGATTTCCTCGATTTCAGCAAGTGACTTTCCGTTCTTCTCAAGAGTCTCTTTAACTTCATCGTAGATGCCTAAGTTGATAAGGTTGTTTGATAAAAGCTTTCCGATAAGGAACTCTGCTGAGATGTAGTAGAGCTTTTTCTTTCCTTTGTTTGAAACCTTTTTCTCTGCCTTGTCTTTTACAAGCTCAAGTAATGCGTAGTATACTTCCTCGTCTGTACTAACGCTGATTCCCTTCTGAAGCTTTGTTTCGATTTCCTGCATGATTGCCATTTTGATTTCCTCCCAAATCTGTTATCATGTGTACACGCCAATGTGTCAAATTAACTAATTTTCATTTAGCGTGCTTAACTTCTTTGTGTCATTTGATGAATCAAGTATAATCCATTACACTGCACAATTCTTGCAGTATACAGTCGAAAACTTGCACAATCCTATCATTTTTCGGTATTTTTAGTGGCTTTTTAAGAAATAATATGCTAAAATATCATCATGAATATATTAGAATATGAAAATTATCACGAAGACAAAACACATGTGGAGCTTACGTTCCCATACAATACCTACCTGTGCTCTATTCCTCTTGATTTTTCCGGAGTTCCGCTGCACTGGCACGACGACATGGAGCTTATCTATATAAAGAAGGGCTGCGGTCATATATCTGTGGATTTTAAGGAGTACCATGTCACAGCGCCAAGCCTTGTGCTGATTCTGCCGGGACAGCTTCACTCTATAGACCAGTATATGGATGAATCGATGGAGTACGAAAATATCATATTTTCCCTGTCGATGCTGCTTCCCGGAAAGTACGATTACACCAAGGAGGATTTTCTTACACCTCTCTTAACCGGCAGATTCACAGTTCCGACGGTTTTTACACCGGTGTATCCATACTACGAGGATGTCGTGGCTCCAATAGATGCATGCGATGAGATTTGCAAGACGATGCCGCAGGGCTATCAGCTTTATATAAAGAGCAAGCTCTACGAATTCTTTTTTGTGCTTGATAACCGCTGCCGTAATCTGACAAAGCCATTAAAAAGCAAAAAGACTCTTGATAAGATGAAGGTTGTGCTCAAATATGTGGAAAATAATTATGCCGACAAAATCTCTATCGCTGATATCGCTGATGTAGCCGGGTTTTCCGAGTCTCATTTTATGAGGTATTTTAAAGAAACCATGGGCACATCGTTTGTTGACTATTTAAAGGACTACCGCCTGACCATGGCTGCGAGACTTTTGCAAAGCTCAGACAGCTCGGTGCTTTCTATTTCCGGTGAAGTGGGGTTTGAAAGCCTGTCGTATTTTAACAGAGCCTTCAAAAAGCACTATGGCATGACACCGCTGCAGTACCGCAAGGGCATTTGACATCACTCTATGTAGTTACAATACAATATTTCTTAAATAAACGATGGTAAATAATCATGAAAAAAAATACATACATAAAAATGACTGCCCCATTCCGTGAAAATAACAGGGCAGCCCGAAAGCTTGAATTAATCAATAAAATATGCACTTATTTAGTTTTTATCACATACCCTGTATACGTGCTGTATCTGTGCTTTACAGCCGGTCATATGCTTGCACTCTCAATCATTGCTCCGCTGGTCGGCTTTATTGCAGTATCGGTTTTCAGATATATCGTAAACAGACCACGTCCATACGAAAAATTTGATATGCCGCCTGTCATTCCAAAGGATACCCTCGGCAGGTCTTTTCCTAGCAGGCATGTTTTTTCTGCATTTATAATTGCATTTACTGTTTTAATATGCTCACCTGCTGCTTCGCCTTTATGGTTCACCGGCATTGTGCTTGCAGTCCTTGCAGCTATCATTGCCTGTGTCCGTGTTATATCAGGTGTGCATTTTATCAGCGATGTTGTCGGTGCTTTTGTTTTTGCAGTCATTGAAGCATATATAGTGACTGTTTTCTTTTTATAAATAGCTGTTAGTTGTTTCCACCATCAACACTCTTTTTTATGGCGTTTCCGGCATCATCTACGGCATCCTTTGCACCGTCTATTACATCCTTGCCGGCATCGCCTGCTCCGTCTATCACATCCTTACCGGCATCGCCTGCCCCGTCTATCACATCCTTACCAGCATCGCCCGCTCCATCTATCACATCCTTGCCGGCATTTCCGGCACCATCTATGATATCCTTGCCGGCATTTCCGGCATCGTCGGCGGCAGAGCCACCTCTTTGTGTATTTTCAACCATTGAGGTGTCAGCCACATTACTATTGTTTCCACAGGCTGCAAAAGCGCTTGCAGCAGCTAGTATCAGGCAAAGTGCCAATAAATATTTCATTTTCTTCATTGTATCAGTCTCCTTTTCGTTTTGGAGATAGTATGGTCAATTTTTCGTAATTTATACATCATTCGTAACTATTCTGAACCACTGAGAACAAAAAAGCTAATGCGTCATGCATGTAAGCGGCAGTTTTTCTTGTTCTCAGCTTTTTAACTTGGGTTTTGTGATGAGTGCCGCGATATACGAAAAGATAAGTGCTGCCGATACTCCAACGGCACAAGCCTTAAAGCCGCCCTTAAACAAGCCTATAAAACCCTCGCTGTCCACAGCCTCCTTCACACCCTTCCACAATACATTGCCAAAGCCCAAAAGCGGTACGTTTGCACCGGCACCTGCCCACTTTGAAAATGGCCCGTATATGCCGACGGCGCCAAGCAGCGCTCCTGTGCACACAAGCATTACCATAATTCTGCCCGGCATGAGCTTTGTTTTTTCCATTAAAATCTGTACGATGGCGCAGATGATACCGCCCACGACAAATGCTTTTACATAATCCATTATATCCTTACGCCTTTCTTCATTTTTTTGAACGTGCAGCCCATCCCTCAAAAACGGCTTGTTCACCCTATTATATATGTGAAGCCATCAGCTTCAAATTACAACTTCACATTACTGCTTCAAGCACCACTCCGTGTGCAATTCCCGGTACTGACTCGCCCTCGTTGAAGCTGACAGGCGAAAGAAGTGCTCCTGTAGGCACAAAAAGTATACGCTTCAATTCACCACTTCTAAGCTTTGGCAGATAATATGCCGACAAAACAGTTGCCGAGCACGCACAGCCCGAACCACCTGAGCCTGTGTTCTGGTTCGTTGCATCAAACATCTTCATGCCACAATCCTCGTGATTTTTGCTTATGTCCACGCCCTTTTGCCTGCACAGGTCAATCAGTATCTTCTGTCCGACGCTTCCAAGATCTCCTGTCACTATCCTATCGTAATAGGATGCCTTTCTGCCGAAATCACTCAGGTGATTTACTATCAGCTCACAGGCCGCAGGAGCCATGGCGGCGCCCATGTTCATGGCATCCTTTATGCCATAGTCCACCACAACTCCTGTTGTGATTCCCTCAATCTGTACCTTCCTTGATATACTATCTGCATTGTCACACCCGGCCTGTATCTCATTACCACCTGCTCCACTGCCCACAATAAATGCTGCACTTCCTGTCACTGTCCACGTCGCTGACACAGGTCTTTGATTCGCATACTGGTTAGGGAAGCGAAACTGCTTTTCTGCACTGCCAAAGTGGCTCGATGTCACTGCCACCGCATGCCTTGCATACCCTGCTGCCACAAATGCCGCGGCAAGTGAGAGCGACTCTCCACATGTGGAGCATGCTCCATACACTCCAAACCACGGAATACGGAAGTTTTCCACACCAAAGGTTGTGGCCATAGACTGTCCGAGCAGATCTCCTGCAAATACATAGTCCATGTCGGATGCATCCAGATGTGCTTTTCCAAGGGCCATTGTGAGTGCATCGCGCTGCATGGAGCTTTCCGCCTTTTCCCATGTATTCTGCCCAAACCTGTCATCTTTGCCTACAATATCAAACAGACCACCAAGCGGTCCGTCTGCCTCCTTTGTGCCTACAACCGAGCTGCTTTCCAATATAAAAGGAGCCTCCGCAAAACGGAGACTCCACTTTCCCAATTTTTGCTGCATACCGACTCTCCTTACTCTTAATCTCATCAAATCATAGATTTAATTAATGTCAGTATGCACAAACATATAAAATATATTCATTCAGATATAACAGCTCTATTTGCCATCATATGACACAACTGCGTCCACATCATACTTGCTAAGAAGCTTTCTGCCATTAAGACCTGCAAGCTCAATAAGGAAAAGCATCTTCACAACCTCTCCTCCAAGCTCCTCAACAAGCTCTGCTGCTGCCTGCATTGTGCCTCCTGTAGCGATAAGATCATCCACGAGAACCACCTTCTGACCGGGCTTTACAGAGTCCTTGTGCATCTCAATTGTTGCTGTGCCATACTCAAGGTCATATGTCTTTGATACAGTCTCACATGGCAGCTTGCCTGCTTTTCTCACCATGACAAACGGTTTATGAAGCGCATATGCTATCGGCATGCCAAAAACAAAGCCTCTTGATTCAGCTCCTGCTATCACATCAAAATCAAGTCCGTCAAGCTTCTTTATCATCTCGTCAATTGCAAGCTTTAATCCATCTGCATCCTGGATAACACTTGTCACATCGCGAAACATGATGCCCTTCTCCGGGAAATCCGGGATAGTTCTGATATAGTCCTTTACTGTTTTCATTGTATATACCTTCCTTATGTGTATTTAATATGTATTTACATATATATTCGTAATGCATTTGCCCTTTTGTATGCATTACCATTTTACTCTCTTCGGACAGCATATGCAAATCAAAATCATTTCACCTTATGATACCCGTCTATGCACTCCACGACATCCACTATCTCTATCGTGCCGGTGTGAGAGTCGGCCACAAAGCGTATATCAAAGCTGCCGTATCTCATGCCATAGATATAATCCTTTGCCTTGTTGTATGCAGCTCTTGGATCCTGTGCCAGAATATGCTCCACAGTAATGTGGGTGTCTTCATCCATACAGCTTTTGAGTGCCTCATCGCGCCAGATAACATGCACCGTATCCCATCTGTGCTCTGCGGCAAAGCCATCTGATGCCTTAGGATGTGAGTCTGCATATGCCAGATACGGCTTTATATCATAGATTGGTGTGCCGTCAAGCATATCTACACCTGACACATGAATTATGGGACCCTTGCTGCTTTTGTACTCAACCTTATCAAGCCTTACAGAGGATAGTCCCATGCCGTTTGGGCGAAACGGCGAACGTGTGGCAAAAACACCTCTCTTTTCCCGGCCTCCAAGCCTGGGTGGTGTGACGAGCGGTGTAAATTTCTCCACCCTGTTTTCAGAAAAGCCCCATATAATCCACAAATGTGTAAACTCCTCTATTCCGCGAAGCGCATCGGGATTTTGGTATTTTGGTTCAAATACTATCTGCCCTGCTGCCTCAGGTACGAGGCCGCTCTGCCTTGGAATGCCAAATTTCTCTCCAAATCCGGTGTGCATAATCGCAACCGGCTCTATAGTCTTCTTATACATATCTCTATACCAGTATTTTATTCAGTATATCATCCTCGAGCACAAGCTTCTTTGCCGCGTCGCGGTACTCCTTCTCATGCAGATATGTGTGCCTGAACGGCTTCATGGATGGCGCCATATCTATCGCATCCAGAAAATCCTGCTTTCTCATGCCAAGAGTGGCCGCATAGTCGAAAAAGCCTGTCCTTTTGAGCACTGTGCACACCCTTACATATCTGTGGTTCTGCACCACACTCATGATATAGGTTGCTATTCCGACCTGTATGCCATGAAGCTGTGGATGCTCAAGAATTTTGTCAAGCGCATGTGAAATAAGATGCTCGCTGCCGCTGGTCGGTGCACTGCTTCCCGCTATCTCGTTTGCTATTCCGCTCATGGCAAGCGAATCCACAAGCTCCTTTAGGAAAAGCTCATCCTTTATGCTCTCATAAGGTGTACGCACAAAGCTGTTGACCGCCTTTTTAGCAACCATCACGGCGAAGTCGTTGACCACGCCTGCACCATGCTGTTCCTCAAAAATCCAGTCATAGAGTGCTGTAATCTTTGACACCATATCCCCGATGCCTGAATATATAAACTTCTCCGGTGCTGTGCGGATGACCTGTGTGTCAACTATGATACCATGCGCAAGCTTTGCAGGAACCGACGTACGCTTGCCGTGCACCAAAAGTGATGCACTGGCGCTGGAAAAACCATCGCTTGAGCTTGAGGTCGGCACACTGATAAATGGCATATTTCTTAGAAAAGCTGCATATTTTCCTGCATCTATTACCTTTCCGCCGCCCACTGACACGACTGCCTTTGCCTTGTTTGGTATATCAAAGGCAAGCGTAATGATATCGTCTATCTCAACCGTATCAAGCTCGCTGTACTCAAGCACGGCGATACCGGCATCAGTAAGCGACTTCATTATAGTATCTCCAAACATATCTATGAGACCGTTTCCCATAAAAATGACTACGCTCGTGAGCTCCTCACTCTTTAAATACTCTCCGATTTTGTTTAATGTTCCATTTCCCACCTTGAGGATTGATGGAATGGATATTGCTTTTCCTGTCTGCATTTTCATTCTCCTCTTTTTATTTTAATCATTTTATTTTAATGATACCTTTTGACCCTTTAATCATTTTAATATGATGTGCAATCATTGCTCAACACAATAAATTGTCGCACTGTAGCCCTGTTTTTTCTTGCTGTCATACATGGCGGTGTCTGCCCTTCTGTAGAGCTGGTCAAACGTGATACAATCCATTCCGTCATAAAAGCATGCGCCAAGACTGAGCAGTATATGCTTTCCATTCATCTCTGCTATATCAATATGCTCTATGTTTGAAAAAAGCCTGTCAAAAAAAGCTTCTGCCCGCTCTTTATCAAGCATCCCCGGTATAAATACCGCAAACTCATCCCCGCCCAGGCGAAGCACGACATCATCATCACGACATGATTTGCGCAGAGTATCAGCAATTGCTATTATCACCTTGTCACCTACCGCATGTCCATAGGTATCGTTTATTGCCTTAAACTTGTCACAGTCTAAAAGGCATAACAGACCGCACTGTTTGCGGACGAGATACTCTGTTATCTTATTCTCTCCACTTCCGCGGTTGCGTATACCTGTCATCAAATCAATCTGTGCCAGATACATAAGCCTGTTTTCACGTCGCTTTTCCTCGTCAATATTCTCCACGCAGTAAAGCACATGCCACAGCCTGCCATCTGCATCATAGTCTACAGGAATAAACCTTTCACGGCACCAGCCTGATACCTTTCCGATAAACTCGTGCACTATGGTATTTTTTCCACGAAGTCTGTCCTCTACAGTACTGATATCCACAAATTCCAGAGCCTCCTTGCGCTGTGCCTTAACGCAGAACTCATTCATCACACTGTTTATATGCCCCGGGAAATCCTCATCTATCCTATACTCTCCCTCTTTCTGTGGCTTCACGCCCAAAAAGTGTGTAACCTCATCCAAAGTCTTTACTATATGGTATCTACGTGTCTGCACATTTACCAGTGCCATGGATATATAGATGCTTGAAAGCGATGAATAGCTGCTAAGCTTCGCTTCCTTATTCGACTTTGTGAAGGAATTGCGCAGCTTAAGCAATGATATAAGCAAGGTTCCTATCATATCCAGGAATGTGGTCAGTCCGAGAGTATCACTTTCCGGTGGATTATCCACACCGAAAAAGCCCTTTATCTCATCCTTGTAGCGGATTGGGCATACCACCAGGTTTTTTACATTTTGTGCCTTTAACAGATTATAGGATTCCCTGCGCTCGTCCTTTATCTGCTCTATATCTGTGATAATTACATTCCTGTCCTTGTCAAAGGCCTGATACCACCAGCCTATTATGTCCATATCGACATTCTGCAGTTCATGTATCTCCGGCACTATTCCATCCGCACACCACTCATATGTATTTTTGGTAACATGCTTCTCATCACAATCCTCAAATATATATATGCGGTCAGAACCGATATGTTTTCCGAAAAATCTGATAAACTCATTAATCTGCTCATCCGGTGTATCATAGTTGAGTGCAGATCTGAGTGCCTTATTTATAACAAGCTCGTATTTTATGATTGTCTTCATACCTGATGCATCCTCGTATTGTTCTTAGTGGTAAATTGCTGCTTCCTCGGTGTAGTGCAGGTCACTAAGGTATGCATCGATGATACCTTTTGACCCTTTAATTATAATATTATACCAAATTTTTTCAAAAATGCACATAAATCATGGTATTCTTACCATTATTTTTTTCTCTTTATATTCAATCATCGTAAGCACAGGAATGTGCTTCTTTCTGAGTGCACGTATAACCGGATATGTCTCAAATGCGTTTCCTTCCACATACACTGCCTCCGGTCTGTATTTTACAATCTGCTTCACCTGCTCCTTTACATATGCCTTCCACTGTGGCTTCTCCATCAGGACCTCTGCATATGCTGTCTCACTGTCAAGCTCTGTTAATTCAAGCTGCGCAACAGGCATTGCATCAACATGGCAGATATGCACACCCTTTATTCCACGTGCTTTTGCAACATTTATAAGCAGCTTGTCTGTCTGACTGTCACATGCCTTCGTTGCAGTATCTCCTTTACCGCCATACCATACTATCACAGAGCTGTCTTTATGAAGAGAAAGTGCCTTTTCGCATGCCTTTACCGCTTCATCCTGCTCCTTAACAGTCATGATAAAGCCGCCCTTGTGACAGAATATCGCACCGGAAATTCCTGTAGCATTTACAAGCTCCTCACCTTCAAGTCCAAGCCACTCTGCCGGAAAAGAACACTTGTAATTCATCGAGTATTCTCTTTTCTGCGGCTGTATACAAAAGCCGCCTCTGTTTGACGGAAAAATAACAAACGCAATATCCGTTTCACTCAGAGCCTTCTGACACGGGATAAACTCAGGAAGCACCAGTATCCTGCTTGCCGGATCGTGCTTTGCAAGCACCTCCTCCACTCTCTTATCGGCTCTCTCATTGCCACGGTATCTCTCAAATTTGTTTTCCAGTATCATGCCTGCCACGCTTACCGCCTGAAAGAAAGCCTCATCACTGCCGCCCTCATAATCCCATGACGGGTTGAAATTGCCTATAAGCGTTGCAAGCTCATTTTTCTCACCTGTGTTGTCATTGTTGTCGAGTGGCTGGACAAATGACTCATCAAATTTCACCGCAAGCTCCTCACCTAGAATATCCGCTCCAACAGCCTCCCACAGCAGGCCAAATGCCGCATACGGCACACCGTTTTCCCTGATTCTGCTGTCCTTCTGGTGATGGTCAAACTCACCACGCCCTATATCAAAAACTATTCCTGTGAAATCATCAGGCACACTGTTGCCCCTTGTTATGCTAATCTCAGGGTTTATATACAAAAGCAGGGCTGATGAGAACACATCATCTGCGTGAAATTTGCCGCCATGTGTAAAGGCACAGGCATCTTTTTGTTTTATCTGCTCTATTAATCTGCTCATTTTTTAACCTCATATGTATTCTTTTACGTCCGTTTCTGCAACGACTACTTTCTTTTCCGCTGATAAATGTACCCCCGTATAGTGGTACATTTCGATATTTTCAACTTCTCCAACTGAGGTGTTACCGATTATTGAATTTTACTCCATAAAAGCATTGTACTCTCCATAATATCATTATAGCTGATATCAGCCGCATACGGATATTTCTTCTGATATGATTTCCAAAGTGTATGTAACTGCGCATCATTACTCACGGCAGCCATAATTTTCGGTGCTTCCTCTTTCAAATTTTCGGTACTTCTTTTCTTACAGGTTGCATCAAATGCTTTTTTCAACACATCAGCATCGATGTCCTGCTCGTAAATAGAAAGCAAGGTCTTGATATCGTAAAAATCTCTCATTCTGGTATTCAAAAGACCTCTTGCAAGTACAGTCTGAAGTTTTTCTGCCAGAATTGTTTCCAGATTGTACGACCAGAGATTGATGGAACGGTCATCCAAGAGCAATTTATAATTGTACTCGATTGCCCTTGGTGTAATTACATCTCCTGTAGAAATATCAATCTTCATCGGTGTTACAAGTTTTCCCATCATGGCATTCATGGTAAACCGAATACCCGGATACTCCATCTCATCCATGATATTGGAAACGTCCTTAACCACAAAGGTCACACCATCATCAAGGTCGATATCCTTGATTTCATCCACAATCCGCCTAGCATCTTCTGCCGACAGATTCTGATTTTTAATGCTCGTATCAATATCCATCGTGGACCGCAATGCAACGCCAACCATTGCCGTCACCAGCATTCCACCTTTGATGATAAAATTATCTTTGTACCGCGAACTTGCAACTCTCTCAAGGAAACGCTCCATCATATAGATCCGCATGAGCGTTCTGGCATCTGCCTTGTTTTCCTTTGCCACATTCTTAATTCTTCCCTTAACCTGTTCCGGTGTCAACTGCATTTTACAATAATACCCCCATATATCTGCGGATCACATTATCAACTCGAAAAAGCTTTGCATATTCCATAAGTCGATTCAGATCCTTGTCTTTTCTTGAAACATATGTCTTCAGAACAGAATTGAAATCCTGTACTTCAATACTGCTCCGGCTCCTCATCAGATCACAAATCGTTCGTTCCAGATCATACATCGGAATCATATTACCATCATTGTCCTTCACAATGATTTTTCCGACATACAGTAATTCCCGTTTCACCGTATATACCTTACAGTTTCCATCCGCCGTAAGCCTATGTGCATTGTAGCCGCTGTATATAGTAAGTGTATGCACAAACGGTTCTCTGTCCGTCAGACCATGATAATAAAAAGCCTCATCGTGTGAAAAAACAGCATTCGGACATCTCTGATGAAGTACATACAGATCATCTACCCAATCCGCTCCTGTAGAATAAACGCCACGGCTGACCTTTTCTAATCCTTCCTCTCGGACATATTTGTAAAACTTGAATTTTGAAATTCCAGATTTTTCCGCAATTCTCGGTGTAAGGTAATCATGATTTTGAACCAATCTTGTCATCTCATTCATGGAATCACCATCCTTCCGTGCTTATATTGTAATCGAAATAAGCACTGTAGTCAAACAAAATCAAACGAACGTGCCTACTTTATTTTTAAGATATGCACGTTCATCGAGTTTTATTCTATTCCTTTTAAATTACTCATTCTCTGGCTCCTTATCAAACTTTTGGCTGTATATAAAAAATGTAATTTCCATGCACAACCGGAACCATCTAACACTATGCTTTCTATTCACAGATTCGTTCTTAAAGTATATCACAGGATAATTGTAATATTCAAAATGTCAATATAAAAGCTGCTACGGTTGCCTTTACATAGTTTCCACTTTCAAAAAATAAAAAAAATTGTTTTTTTGAAAGTGACATCTTGCATATACTATTAGCAAACAGTATACTAAATACAACGAAGCAGTTTCGAGAAATGAAAAAATTTCAATTTTTGAAAGTGGGTGACTATATGAAAACAATCACGAGAACTAAATATCTCGATAGAATCATTGAACTGAATGGCACTCCTGTTTACCGGACACTTTGGTTTTACAACGTCTGAGCGAATTCCTTATGGATAATATCAGCAACCTGACTTCTCCGAATAAGGTCAGTCAGCTACTGACAGCAAATGAGACTCCAACCAATCATGTAACCGTCGGCAAGTACATTAAGTATTTGTGCAATGCTTTTGTATTTTGTGATATTAAGAGATACGACATCCGAGGTAAGAAATACCTTGAAAGTTCTGAAAAGTTCTATTTGTGTGACAGCGGTATTCGATATGCAATACTGGGAAGCAGAAATATGGATTATGGCAGAGTATATGAAAACATCGTTTGCATCGAGCTTCTTCGCCGTGGATATGATGTTTATGTCGGCAAGCTCTACCAAAAGGAAATCGACTTTGTTGCTCAGAGAGGCAGCGAGAAGTTTTATATTCAGGTCAGCGACAACATTTCCGGGCAGGAAACATTTGAGAGAGAATGCTCTCCTCTGCTTCAGATTCGAGATGCTTATCCGAAAATGATTATTGCCAGAACCAAACATCCCCAATATAGCTATGAAGGAATCGAAATTCACGATATAGCCGATTGGTTATTACAAGAATAATCAAGGCAAAATATCTCCATCATTCTCTTTTGAAATGATGGAGATATTTTTATTACTTCTTTATTATTTCAGATATTTATTCTTCCTCTGAACCACTCTTTTTTCTGACGAAAATTACTGCACCAAACACAATCAACAGAATACCGATTCCGATGATGATTATGATAGCCGGGTTCCATGCGTCACTCTTAGCATTATCTGCATTCGACGCAGGAATTGTTGTATTATCTTTAGCGTTTTCATTGTCTTTTGTAGTGTTTATGCTATCCTTATTTCCACCATCCATCACAGCCACATCAATGACGATCGTGTAATCGGATGCGTAGCTTGTTGTCACATCTGCCGAAAGCTGATAGTTTTCTGCTTTGTCACCCATAATCCCCGTAACCTTTGGCTTAACAGTGATAAGGAACTAATTTAAACTTATTGCTGTTAGCCGATGGATTCAGGTGTGCCAAAGCATTGCAGGGCTGGAAGTATTCAGCTTCGGCAAAAGATATGTAAAACAGAGAAGCGCCCGTATCAGCATTTATGCTGGCACGGGCGCAAATCATTTAAGGCATGTTTTACACTCCAGTTTCTTTCATTATATCAGAAACTGGGGTGATTTTGTTGTTTTTTGACAGACCGAGGAAGGCTCCGGCACTTTTGACCCCGAAGTCTTCCTCGAGTCTTACTTTGCAAGCACAACGGAAATTTTGATTTCCTTTTCCGTCTCGCTCAGGTCGAACGCGCCGCCGTCCGCGACGCTCACACGTAGCTCATACAGTGCGCCGGCAGAAAGCGTATCCACGGCGCTGCCTGCTTCATCTGTGATTGACCACAGTTCATTGCTGACCTCCGCCAACGTTCCGTCCGCACCGTAGGCATAGAGTTTCAGTTCAGCGGTGCTTCCGGAAAGATTGTTCATCCGGAACGAGACCGTCGTGTTAGGATGAACATTTTCGACCGTCACAGTATTGCGCCAACTGGAGACCGTGCCGTCACCGCCGTCCTGCTCAAACTGTTCCTGTGTCAGTACGTTCCGCGCGGCCTTATCGAGATCGATCTTGCGGTAGGGCATTTCGGGAAGATACACAAAGCGGTCCTGCAGGCGAAGCAGCTCCAGATAGCCGGTCGGGCAGTAGAGTGCATTTCCACTGTTGCCGGCGTATATGCCAATGGCCATATTATTGTAGCCGTACTTGTTGGACACATCCATCGTAAAGACGGTCTCGCCGGTTTCAAAGTCGAGAATGATGTACTGCCACATACCCGTGGTCAGATCCTGCACATAGCCGTAGATATAGCCCGTTGCGGTGGAGAGTTTCATGATCGAGGTGTCGCTCAGATCATTTCGGGTCCAGATGCTCTTCATCTCGTAGCCGCTGTCGGTTTTCACGGTGTCCACGCGTTCAACGCCGGGGGCAATCATGACATTGCCCTTCATCAGCCAGTTCTGGTCATAAATGTTGGCGTAGCTCTGAATCGAAGAATCATTGTTGGGGTCGGCAAGGCCTGCGCTGCCCGCGCCGAACCAGTTGCAGACAATCGTGCTGACCGTGCCTTCGCCGTCATCGTAGACGATCGCAGAGTTCTCGATCGCCACCTGATAACCATCGGGAAGATCATCAAGCACCGGCGTTTTTGCTACGACCTCGCCGGTCTTTATGTCGAGCGCAAGAAGATTCACGGGGTCTGCATTGTCGGTGAACATCACAAGATTCGGCGTCAGCGTCGGAGAGCAGCCGCCGCCCCATGCAAGACCGCCACCGGTGGTCTTATCGCCTTCCCCGCTGACTTTCGCGCCGACGCTCTCATACGGCGTACACCAGACAGCCTCAACGCCATTGTTGGCGCGCAACAGATAGCAATTCCTATTGGTCAGGATGACCGCGCCGTCCTTGGAGGCGGCAATCCCGTTTTCCGCGCCCTCGCCGAGCGCCAGCTCGTAGACGAAGACAGCCTTCGAAAGGTCGGCCTGCTCTCCGTTCAGGATCGCCTCGATCGCCGAGTGAGCGATATAGCCGAGAACGCCCTGCTGCTGGCGCTCGGGATAGATGCGGAAGCCGCCGGTGGCAAACCAGAGGTTGCCGTCGTAGTCAAAGACCACGGAAAGAAGATTCTGCGTCAACTCCTTGCCGAGCGCGGCCTCTGCCGCCGCCTTGATGTCGATGTCGAGCACCTTTTCAAACTCGGGCAGGACATTGCCCGCCTCATCCGTTGCACGGAGCATCAGTACATGGTTGTTGCTGGTCGGGCAGACGATGCGGTTTTCAGCGTCCAGGAAGGTATAGGAGCTTTGGATCAGGTAGCTGCTGCCGTCATGCTGCTTTGGGGAAAAATAACCGAGCGTCTTTGTCTCCTCCGCATTCAGATCGCGGATAGCAATGCCGCCGAGCAGCGGAACGACTGCGTGCCCGTAGTTGTCAAAGTAAATGGCAGGCGAAGCGTTCGCGTTGGTTTTTTCATAGGAAACATTGATCTCCGGATAGATGCCGAGCGGCAGGACTTCATCCGTAGAGTCGGTATTGTAGCCGTCGTGGTGAATATTGGCATCGCTCTTTGCCATATAGGGGTTTTCGTCAACACGTTTGGCATTCATGGCCTTTACCGGCATGGCAGTGCTTACCGCGGAGTCTGTATCCGATGCATGCATGTCGGAAGACTGCTTCGCACTGCAGGCCGCCAATGTCAGGCACAACACACCGGCCAGCAGAAGGGTTGGTACAGAACATTGTAACTTTTTTCTTTTTCATAGATATCCTCCATTTTTGTGCTTGTTGTCTCGGTTTGGTTCGATGCCCGTTTATTCAATCCAGGCATTCAGTCCTCGCCTAAATGCTTCTTCGGAAACCGGCTCCAGCAGGAAATAGTCTGCACGCAACCGGAAGGCGTGAAGAGAGAAATCCAGGTCACTGCACCAGATCATCCGGCACGCGGGGCATAAGGAGCGAAGATGCTCCGCTGCATTCAGTCCTGCCACTCCGCAAAGTGCAATGACGGCATTGGTCGGAGCATCTTTCTGCGCCGCTTCAAAAAAACGTTCCTGATCTTCATATTGCACGACCTGCGGAAACAGTCCCTTCGCTTCACACAACCGGGTAATTTGCTCGGCGTAGCGCTGCCGATCTGCTTCCTGTTCTGCCAGCACGGCGATACGATACATAAATCTCCCTTCTTCCTTCATCCGATTAGGCATCTTGCCTACGCTCAGTATAAAAAGGCCATTCGGTTTTTTCAAGCGCCGTAGCACGAAAGGTGCGATTTTGGCACGAATTCCGACAGCGGTTCTTTGTCATCCTCGACACACTGTGATATAATTATCTTGGAATTCAAGCACAAGGAGGGAACCCTGCATGAGAATTGCGATTGTAGATGATCTTGCTGCGGAACGCACACTGCTGAAAGATCGGCTGGAGTGGCAGCTTCAGCGGAGAAACGTACAGGCGGATATTCTGGAATACGGAAGCGGCGAGACATTTCTGGAAGCGGCAAGGAAAGCGCCCTTTACTGCCGCTTTTTTGGATATTTATATGGATGGCATGACGGGCATGGAGGCGGCAAAGAAGCTGCGGAAAACCAACACGGACTGCCTGCTGGTTTTTACCACGACCTCGACCGACCATGCGCTGGAGGGCTTTCAGGTACGGGCGCTGCACTATCTGGTCAAGCCATTTACCGAAGCGGACATCGACGCGCTGACGGACGAGCTGCTTGCCCGCGTACCGCAGCCGGACAAATATATGGAGCTAAAGGTGGAGGGAAGCGAGATCCATCTGCGCTATCAGGACATCGTCTACGCAGAACACTTCGCCCACTTGATCTATGTCCATACGACGGTTCAAAAGACGCTTGCCACACGCCAACCCTTCAAGACGTTCATCGTCCCACTAAAGGATGACATACGCTTTTTTGTGTGCGGGCGTGGTGTGATCGTGAATCTGGAACACGCGAAGGATCTGGAAGGCACCGCCTTCCGCATGGCGGACGGAAGCCGCGTGTTTGTCAGTCAAAACCTTCTGAAAAGTGCCCGGCAGGCATTTATGGAGTTCCTGCTTCAAATGGGGTGGATGGTATAATGGAGCTACTGCGTCCGATTCTGGAGCTTGGCGTGGTGATTCCCGGCATGCTGCTTGCCTACTTCCCGGTAAAATCCAGCTTAAAGCAGCCGCTGTCAAAGCTTGTTTTGTGGCTTGCCCCGCTGCTTGCGCTGCTTTGTGCCGCCGGAGGCGTGGTGTGCTATGCGCGCCGCATGCCGACTGCGCCGGTGCTTGCGGGGCTGACCTTGTTCGCAGCCGTGATTTACATAAAAACACTCCGGATCTCGCTTTGGAAATCCGGAACGATTGCATTATCTGTCTGTGCGGTATTTGCCTGTATCAACAGCCTTTGCCGGGCGATCAACGCCGCTATGCTGACCGGTTTGCCGCAGGCGCAGTCTGCGCCATGGTTCTGTCTGCGGACCGTGATTTGCTATCATGCGATCTGCTGGCTGTTTGCCGCCATCGCCTATTATCCTGCGACGCACAGCGTGCGGAGGATGGTCGAGGATGAAAATTTTGCGCAGACCTGGTATGTGTTCTGGGTGCTGCCGCTGGTGTTCATTGCGCTGAATCTGTTTATGATCCCCAAGTATGCGGACACGCTCTATACCGGGCGTGTTTTGCAGGTGTATTTTGTGATCAGCATCGCACTTTTGTTTTTGATGCTTTTCTTCAACGCAATCTTCCTTCTGATGGCGATCAGCATCAACCGGAATGTGAGATTGCAGCAGGAGAACCAGCTGCTTTCCATGCAACAGCAGCGCTACGAAAGCCTGAAAGCTGCCATTGAGGAAGCCCGGCAGGCGCGGCACGATCTGCGCCACCAGCTATGTCAGCTCGCTGCCCTTGCAGAAGAGGGGAATCTTGAAAAGATCAAAGCCTATCTCTCCGGTGCGGTTTCCAGAATACCAAGTCTTGAAATGCATTTCTGCGAAAACCGGGCGGCAGACAGCGTGGTTGGGTATTACTGTGCACTTGCCAAACGGGAGAATATCCCGTATTCCGTGCAGATTGATCTACCGGAATGTCTTCCTGTAGACGAAATCAATCTGTGTCTGGTTCTTTCCAATCTGCTGGAAAATGCCTTGGAAGCCAGCCTGCGCACTGCGCCTGCCCGTCGTAAAATCAAGCTGACTGCCTATCTGCACAGTGGCAGCCTTGCGCTGATTCAGGTTGAAAACACCTATGACGGAGTCATCCGGGAAAAAGACGGTGTATTCCAGTCCTCCAAGCGAAAAGGAGACGGTGTCGGGCTTCAGTCCGTTCGTCACATCGCAGAAAAATCTGGCGGGGTGAGTACGGTTACCTATCAGGACAACCTGTTCTGCGCAAAGGTCATGCTTCGTGGATAATTATGCCCGACCTTTCCAAAACGGCACGACCACAGATTTCAGCAGTCTCGCTTCCAGCAATCCCTGTATGTACCGGATCGCTGTTTCTGCAAAGACGTTAGATTTCACTGTGTCCCAATCTGCCAGTTTTACTATCTCGGCTGTGCCGTTCTCAAAATCAAACCGCAGCTCACCCCATTCGCCATCGTTCCTTCATAATTGTGCAGATATCCAACTGAGCCATAATGCACCTGATGCTTTTTCTCATTGTCAAAGCATGGGAGCGTATTTCCACTTCCACCTGATATATCCTGCCCCAGCTCATTTTAGGAAGTGTGTTCGGTATATTGCTTTGTCCTTCATTCAGGCTTGCGATAAGATAGCCGGAATGAAACTGATCTGATGTCGTAGGTTTTGCAGCAATTGACGTTTCTGTTATATCGCTCAGATAATAACAATAGTATTCATATGTATTGCCTGTATCTAAGATATATCCGGTAAAGAGTTTTGTGCTGCCAAGTGCTGTTCCGGCAGCATAACAGCATTTGATCTGTCCACCATCCGTATGACATCCGGCAAATACACCGGCATTGGACTGTCCATTTACCTGTGCTGTCGTATAGCAGTTAACGATACGTACATTACTTCCATATCCAAAGACAGACCCCACATAACTTTTTCCGGTGAAACTTCCACCTTCGATGCCAAGGCTGTACACTGCGCCCGTGTTTACATCTTTCTCCCTCTTGATATATCCAAATAAACCAACATAATCCGCATTCGGAGTGTTGATGGTCAGATTCTTGATAGCGTGGCTGTTACCATTGAACGTTCCTGCAAAAGGATTCGCCTGTGTTCCGATTGGCGTGAAATCACTAAGGCCGGAACAATCTATATCCTGTGTCAAGATTGCTTTTGCATCCTTTGTTCCACTATTGACCAGACTGGCGAACGCCTGTAAATCTTCGGCACTATTGATCTGGTAGAAGCCGTTGCTATCCTGCGCAAGTGTTATCGCCATCGGCTGCTCTGCACCTTCCATCCCCATGAGTGCCATCATCTTTGCAGCAGCCGCATCATAGCGTGTCAGGTCAAGCTGCGCCAATTTCTCATCGGCAAGTTCTGCCTTTGCTTCGTCGATGGCGTCAAGCTGTGCTGTGACCTCCTCTACACTATCTTCCGTGATGCTGTCTGCATCCGGGAGAGCGTCAATGAGCTCCTGTATCGCTGATATTGCTGTGTCCTCTGTCTGAACAGTATTCCCTGACACCGACTCCTGAGCACTTGTCGTAATCGGCATCATGCCGCCAATCATGCAGGTGCTTAACAATATTGCAAGTCCTCTCTTAAATCTTTTCATACTTATCTTTCTTTCTCTTAGCCTGTAATTTTCCTGAAACATAAAAAAGACACCATAGAGAATCGCATACTTTATGCATACCATTCTCTATGATATCTTCATGATTTTTCGTTCCTGTATATAAAACTGAAAAAAGACGCTCTTTTACCGCAAGCCAAGACAAGCCAACCTGATTTTACTGGCTAATTTCTGTCGTTGTTCTCAAGCTGTACTGACTGCATGGATTCATAGCGGTGTCCTCCCTTTCCGTTCTGTAGATATGTACTGGGTTTGTCACATCCACCTATAAAAAAATATACCATGCAGGTATTGAAATATCAAACGTTATTTCATCAAAAGTCAAATTAATTTCTTCAACTTTTGATAAAACAGCATATACTTTTGACGAAACGACATTTTTAAGAATTTCTGTTCTTTTTATCGGTCTCTGCCATGCCAAACCAGTTCTCATATTTCATGGACTGCAGCTTGTCCATGTCATGCAGAATACAGCCGCAGTGTCCGGGAAATGTCTGGAAACAAAGTATCCGCAGATTCGCATCTATTTCCGGGCTGTATTCCTCAATTTCCATTTTTTCTCCATACAAGGCAGCCCTCTCATAGCAGCGCAGCCACTTGGCATCCATATTGTCAAACAGGCTAGAAAATGTGCTGCCAATCATCTCTTTCAATGGCACCCCTTCCAGCTCTGCCAGTGCCTCATTGCCGTAGCGGAAGATCCAGTCCACTGCACGGCGTTTTTCATTGAATATCATCTCGATATCTGTAAAAGCAAAGGGAAATTTATCACAGATTTCATAATATTTATGATATTCCTCATCCGTCCTTGGCAGATTCTGTCCATTGATTTCATCTATCATCAGTTTCTGTTTTTCCCGCCACTCCAGCCGGACTGCCTTTCTTCTTCTCACGGTAAAGTCAATCGCTTCGCCATTGCACAGATAGATTTTATCTTTGATATTCGTGATTGCGGATACCGACACAATACAACCCTTCTTTACCTCGATACAGTCATCATCGAGCATTTCTTTTAATTCATAAATAGGCGTTATGGTCTGTAGTATATCCCCGTCTATCAGATGGATCAGGCTGAGGTATTCTGATTTGATGATATAGAGAATATCCGCTGTTCGCATCTTCTTTTTTATTTTATGCGTTTTGATATGATTGTTATGTATTCCTGTTTCATTTGACGCCTCCCTGATGCCATATGTGTCTATTGTACTGTATCAGGTATAAGACTTCAAGATGCTCTCCTTCGGCCTTATCCTCTATCTCTTATCTCTTTATATCTATATATTCCTGCAAGTAAAAGCACAGGTGCAATAATTCCCGCAAGTATTCCAAGCCTCATATCGCCTGCCGCACCTGACACAAAGCCTACCAGTGTCGGTCCTGACGAACAGCCCAGATCTCCTGCGAGCGCCAGCATGGCAAACAGAAGCGTTCCTCCTCTTTTCAAAGCTACAGATGCCTTACTGAAGGTTCCCGGCCACATGATACCTACGGAGAAGCCACAGATGCCGCAGCCAATCAGCTCCACAATCGGTATAGGTATAATTGAAATACACAGATATGACGCTATACAAAGCACACAGCTTCCTTTCATGAATTTATCCAAATCAATTCTGTCACCGTATTTGCCATAAATCAGCCTTGAAAGACCCATGAGTATCGAAAATGTCATCGGTCCAACCAGATCTCCCATTGTCTTTGCAATTCCAAGCCCTTCCTCTGCAAATGTGGATGCCCACTGGCTCACCGCCTGCTCAGAGGCACCTGAGCACACCATCATCAACATCAGAACCCAAAATATTTTTTCCCTAAAAAGCTCCTTTATGCTCATTCCCTTATCCCCCTCATCCGTGAGGCTGTATATCGGAACCTTTGTGAAAAGTATCATGTTTCCTATCGGAATAATTGTCCAAAAAAGCGTAAGCACCTTCCAGTGCTCTATCCCAAATATCGTAAAAAAGAGCGTAGATATAAGCACAACTCCCGTACATCCCCAGCAATAAAACGAATGCAAAAGGCTCATCGCAGCCTCCTTGTTGTCTGTGGGACAGGCCTCTATTATCGGACTGATGAGCACCTCTATAAGCCCACCTCCGACAGCATAAATGCATACCGCAATAAGTATGCCCACAAAATGATTTACGCACAGCTCCGGTAGAGCTGTAAGAAGCGCCAGTCCAAGCGCAGCACAGATATGTGCTATTATCACAGAGGCTCTGTATCCTATCCTGTCAATAAAGCCTGCGGAAAGCATATCAATCAATAGCTGTATCATAAAATTTACAGTAATAAGCAGTGTAATCTGCTCAATCGGAATATGGTAGCTTTTCTGAAATGTCACAAACAAAAGCGGTACAAAGCTATTTACTATTGCCTGGACTATGTAGCCTGTGAAGCAGGCGTATGTTGTCTTTTTGTAATCAAATGTCATGAAATTATACTCCTGTCGTATTTTTCTTTTATGTTGTGATACGTTATAACTCTTTAATCATAATTGGAATATTCAAAATGTCAATATAATTGATGCCAAAACATCAGTTGACATAAAGGTTTGTCTGTATTACTATATATAATACAAGCAATACAATTATATCACTTACAAGTTTTGTCAGATTACAGCCTGCTCATAAATATTGATGCATTTCAAACAGGCTATGATATATAAACTGTAAGATTAAGGAGGTTCACATGATAATAGAACTCGACATGTCAAGCAGTACCCCGATATACGTACAGCTTAGAAACCAGATTGTAAAGGGAATAGGCAAAGGCGAGCTAAAGACCGGCGAAAAGCTTCCGACTGTGCGCCAGCTTGCAAGCGATGCCGGTGTAAACACAATGACGGTCAATAAAGCCTATCAGATTTTGAAAAATGAGGGATTTATCCGTACAGACAGACGGCTCGGCGCTTTTGTGTCAGAATCCATCGCAGATGATACCGATTTCACAGAAAAGCTGGAATCAGAGCTTGAGCTTTTAAGTGCTGAGGCCTGTCTCACCGGAATGAGCCGTGAGGAATTTTTATCAATGTGTGATAAAATATATTCACAAATGAAACCATGTACCGCTTAGCAGAGGAGGCAGACTATGGAAATTATGATGTTTATTATCTTTATAGTTACAAACCTTTTTATCATACTATGTATGCAATTTGCGTACACACACGCCTATAAATATGAAAATGGCATGTATCTCAATGTACATATTCCATCATCTCACAAAGAAGATGCCGAAGTAACCGAAATCGTCACCACCGGAAAACGCAAAATGAAACACTTTCAGATTGCCAATGTGATTATCTCCATTGCGATATGCTTTATTGTTTTTTTTAACATTGCCGTTTTTGTTCTGTTATATATTATCTGGATGTTTGCATATATCTTTGGAATTATTCATATTCCAAACAGCTCCCACCGGAAAATGTATGCTCTGAAAATACAAAACGGATGGATAATAGAAACCCAACGCAAAAAGGTTTATATCGACACCCGCGTTTCAGCAGAAGCCGGTGCCACGACAGTCAGCTATAAATGGCACGCACTCTTTTTAATTACTGAGCTTGCAGCATATATACCATACTTTATGCTTGGTGACACCCATTACAATATCCTTATGATTTCGCTGTTTTTGTGCTCTGTTTTAGTATCCACACTTTCGCTGGTATTTCATGCTTTTATAAACAAAAGCGAGCGCCACGTATACAGCATGGATTCAAAGCTCAACCTTATTGTCAACAATACTATGAAGAAATATAAAAGCATCGCAATGCTTCTCCTAAGCGGACTAAACGCTGTCGCATGGATTTATGTAGCATTATACACAGGTATCACCGGAATACTTCCGGCATCATCCTATTATGTGTATATTTTCATTCAGTTAATAGCCGTTTTGGGATTTATTGTTCCAATTTATATGGGCTTAAACAGAAAGAAGGAACTGTTGTCTGCCAACACCTCACCAATAGATGTGGACGATGATGAATACTGGAAAACCGGCTACTACTATAATCCCGACGACAAACATATTCTCATTGAAAACCGCATGCAGTCCGGCAACTACACGTTTAATTATGCTAAAAAAGGCGCGTGGATTTTCACAGGAATCACCTGTGCAATAATAGCCGGCTGTATCATCCTGGTGTTTGTCTGCATGCTTCCTTTGATTAATATACAGGAAAAAATCACTCTGACAAACAATAATCTTACTATTTCTGCCGGTGGCTATACAAGCGAGATTGATGTAAATGACATCACAGAGCTTAAGCTTCTGGACGAGCTGCCGGATGACAGTTTCCTGCGTACAAACGGAGCCTCTACAGACAGCTATGATATCGGCAGGTATGAAGGACGCACCCTTGGAAAATGCAACCTGTATGTATTCGACGGATACTCTCCTATTCTCATGATAAAATCGGATGATACACTGGTGTTTGTTAATTCTAAGGAAGATGGGGAGATAGAGAGGTTGTATGGGGAATTAGATAAATAAATTGTCATTTCAAAGTTGAACATTTGTTCTTTTCATGTTATACTGTAATCGTATAATTGAAAAGAAAGCAGGATGTGATTTTCTGATGTTTTATGCCCTCTAGTATTACGAAAGAGGGATGATGCCAATGAACACATTAGAAGTGCTTACGCTTTTATTAGTTGTTTTTGCGGCTCTATCTTACATAGATAACCATAACGACAAAAAGAAATAGCATCCCACTCGACCAAAGTTTGATGCTATTTCATAGTCTCAACTGAGGGCAATCGGATAACACATCCGATAACCTTTCTAAGTAGATTATACACCAGGGCATTTGTATTTTCAAGTGCCCTGCATCTATTTTATGTTACTGATACACAGTGACTATTATTTATCCATGAAGAAAGCAGGCAAAATCTATGAAAACACGACAAGAAGCATTAGACTACGGCTTATCATTTCCAAATACATATCAGGAAGCACCATTCCACGATCCAAACTGGCAGCTCGTCCGCGTAAAGGACAGCAAAAAGGTTTTCCTGTGGACCTACGAGCGCAATGGTTTTATCAACTTAAATGTCAAGGTATCTCCTGCATGGCGCGACTTCTGGAGAGATGCCTTCCCATCGGTCATCCCCGGCTGGCACCAGAACAAGGACAACTGGAATACCATCATTCTCGATGGCAGCATACCTGATGACGCTATAAAAAACATGATTGCAGACAGCTATGACCTTGTCACCTATAATCCGACTCGGCTCATATATGAGGCTGTAAAAAGGATTCCAAATGGCTGTGTTGCCACATATGCACAGGTTGCTGAGCTTGCAGGCAACAAAAAAATGTGCCGGGCTGTCGGCAATGCCCTGCACAAGAATCCCAATCCTGATGAAATTCCATGCTACAGAGTGGTAAATGCAAAGGGTGAGCTGTCAGGGGCATTTGCCTTCGGCGGAGCCGATGAACAGGCTAAACGTCTAAGAGCGGATGGCATTGACGTCATAGACGGCAGGGTTGACCTTGATAAATATGGAATACGGATTGCAGATGATATTATACATACAAAGACAACAGTTGAACCATTTACTTAAATAATGGTTCCACTGTTGTTTTGACAGTTTAGTGTTGTACAGGTGTAAGCTTACCTTTCTCCATTTCAAAAACTTCATCACATAACACTTCTATATCTTCTTTATTATGGCTTGCAATTATAATCATTGTTCCTTCTTCTCGTAAGTTAATAAAGAGTTTTCTCATTTCCATAACTCCATCGTTATCCAAACCGTTCATTGGTTCATCCAAAATTAAAATTTCTGGTTTTTCCATAATTGCCTGTGCTATTCCCAGTCTTTGTTTCATTCCCATAGAATATTTACCAACATGTAATTTACTGTATGGATCAAGTCTTACGCTCTTTAACGTTTGTATAATTTCTTCTTTCCCTATTTTATTTTTAATCATAGATAAAAACTGTAAATTCTTATATGCACTATAGTTTTCCAAAAATCCCGGTTCTTCTATAATTCCTGCTAAATTTTCCGGCAAATCAATATCTGTACCTAATTTTTTATTATCTATTATTATTTCACCTGAAGTAGGTACAACCAATCCACATATACATTTCATTAACATAGATTTTCCTGAACCATTTCTACCAATGATTCCGTAAATATGTCCTCTATCGAAATTCACATTTATCTTATCTAATACCTTCGTCTCTCCAAAACATTTTGTCAGATTCTTTATCTGTATCAGCTTCTCCATGTTTATACCTCCCGTATCATTACTCCGACATCCTTTTTTTCGATTACTTTTATAATCCATACACTTAAAATAATAATCGCTGTCATATAAACAACCATCACATAAGTAAATGTAGGATATTGTGTCAATTTTCCCACATCTAATTTATTTAATGTTGTCCACGAGACTGGCGAAAACCACTGTGCCATTTCATTTCCTGAAACTGCCGCACTCAAGATAACCAAAAATCCTGAAGCTACTATTCCAACAATTTTTGACTTTGAAATAACATTGCACCCATATATAATTAAGCCTAAAATTCCTCCGCACAAAACAGATAATAACCAAGTGAAGAACATCGCTTGAGTAGGTGTAAAATATGTTAAAATATAAGTACTTATTGTTACTGCAGTCCCTTTTACCAACGGAACATTTGAAAAAGCCAATGTACCTAATACCTTTCCCCAGTCATTCATGTACTCTATGTTTCTTATATTTAGCACAATCGTCATAGCTGCTATTAAAGAAAAATACATTGCTGATGTCATAAAAATATAAATAATTTGACCAATGCTCCATAATTTTCTCTTACATCTCATTAATATATATATCTGATTCTTATCTATAAAAGGAGCGTCACAATATATAAATATCAACGGCAACATAAAAAGGATTCGTATATAGCGATCTGTATACAAAAATGGATATAGCCAAGGTGAGCTTTTCATCCCCATAGCCAATGCATTTGTTGAAATCTCCTTTGTATAACATTGAACAAATATCATAGTTAATATCACTAATATCCAAATCCGATAATTTGTTCTCCATTTTCTAATATTTTGTATTGCAACAATCAAAGAAATTTTAACTGATTTCATTCCCTAACCTCCTTTTTACCCGTTTTGCGAAAATCAAACCCTGGCCTAATATAAGTACTGTAAATATGAATATCGTATACAAATAGCTATACGTTGCATTTTTCCCCAATACATTACTTGCTTTCGCCAACAGATACATATTAAAATATGGCGGTAAAAGACCCGTTATCTCTTCTAATAAATAACTAAAAATGAGCGGTGAACATATTGCAACAAAACTATTAGGAATATATGATGAAATCATTAATCCACTCATTACCCAAACTGCCATTGATGCTGCATAAATACTGACGATACAACATACATATAAAAATGGCTTTTGATATAGAAAAATGCCATATGGCATATTCTCATCTAAACCCATTCCGTTTATTCCGCTATAATCGAATCCCATACCAATTAATAGACCTATGAAAATCAAAATTCCCAAGAAAACTACCAGAAAAGAAATTGATACGCACACCACGATTTTGGATATAATATAATTTCTTCTTCCCATTCGAATGACTATATTTTTTATATATTGATGTTTCCAATCGTCATAAAAACCTGTCACACAAGGCAGCGCCGAAAAAATAATTATCAATTTTTTGAAAACGCTCAACCCAATTAAAATATCCAATATGTAATATATATCTACACTGCCATGTATATATTTTTCTGTACTTATATAACACAAAAGCACAACTCCTAATATTGATAAATACATTTTAGGTGAACTGAATATTCTTTTGTAATCTGCTTTCAATTGTTGTAGAATCAATATGTACCTCCTATCTGAATTTCCATTCCGGTTTGAGCGTCAAAAATTATTGGAAAAATACTGCTGTCTCCTATCAGACCATTGTCTTCCTTATCTGTCGAATGTTCAATATTTTGCCTTGCCATACATACAAACATAGGTTTTAACTCATACTCCCCTTTTTCAACATTTTTTAATACCGGAACATACTCTAAATTAATTTTTTCGATTTCAACTTTATCAGTAATCATAATATTTCTGAACTTTTGTTGGATATTTTCCAAAACTGTTTGTGTGGTCAATATTTCATCTGAAAGTTCATTTTCTGTTTCGAGTTCATATATATTAAGTGCATGAAAAGCTATGAGTCCTTGTTTTCCCACAATTCCCACAATCCTTTCTCCTGCAGCCGGTCCACTTCTATATCCAACTTCCGTTATCGGCAGCGTATCTATTGTGCCTTTAAAGACTATGGCATACGCCGCATCTTCCTTTGTCCACTGATGAGGTGCATTTCCATTTGGATCAGTTTGTGAATAATCAGTATTTTCTTCCAACTTCTCATATGTCAGAGAATACACTCTGGGTTTAGAAACTTCTACACCAATTTCATCCAGAATACTTTTCACCTGTTCAATAGCCGCTTCTTTATCAATACCTGAAATCTCTGTTTCAGGAAATTTTTCTGTAGTTTCATCTGTAAGATATGGCATGGTTCCATATAAATATCCTAAATATGAGTACTCTAATTCTGTTTTCGTATTATATTGTAAATTGCCGTTCTGTATAACAATCGAACTTCCGTCATCCCAATATATATAATTATCATTCAAATTATCATTATGCATATTAGGCATGGTTTTATTTTCAGAAATATTTCTTCCATTTCCAAAAACATTACTCACTTTGTCTACATCCCAGCTTTTTAAAATCACATTATTATCATGCCAATCCGCATCAGATTTTATTTCTGTTTGGGCATTCACAAATAATCCCTCATCCAATTTGCCTTCAATATGCGAAGCATTTTCATCAATATTAATCTGGTTACTATCTGTTTCTTTTTTTTCTTCCAATGATACTTTTCCGTCCGGATAACATCCGGTCACCCCCAAACATATCATCAATGCTATACTACTTAACATCCCAATTTTTCTTATTTTCTTTTTCACTAATCCTCTTCTCCTTTCAATTAAAGGGGAAAACCAATTTAAAAATTTTGTTTCCCCCTTGTTTATGCAATTATGCTACATAATTATTGTACGATTGCTTGTTAAATGATATTTTGCTGCACATGTAATCCATTATTATGAGAACCAGTATCCATCTGCCCAAACGATATATTTGTCCGTATCTGCCTGTAAATACATTGTCTGCCCTGCAGTAACTGATTTATAATACTGTGGATGAACTGTGCCAGTTCTTGAACTCATTTTTGTATGATAAGCATACTGATACCGAGCTGTATCTTTCGGATAGTTAAATACGGCATAATAAAACGCATCTGTGCTTATGATGTTACTGTCCTGAGTTACAACGTAAGCTTGTCTTTCCGCATCATTTTTAGGATTACCAGCTGAAAAAGCTTCTCCGTCATTAACTGAAGTTTTTACGTTAAATGAAAAGAAATTTTTCTTTGCCATTGCCGGTACTGAGAATAACATGGTTGCTGCCATTGCTGCTGCTGTTACCTGAACTAATTTCTTTTTTAACATGATTATTACCTCTTTTCCTTTTTTCTTTTTTTGTGAAACCAATGACAACTCTCATTATCTTTATTTTTGCCATGATTTCAACCCCTATTGCACCAAACGACATTTACAGTCCATTTTTGGTCGATTTACGCATTTTCTTTACGATGTAAGGTGCTTGTAAACCTGCTGTCAATAATATTCCAACAGAAAAACAGATTGTATAGATGTACTTTCCTAACAAGAATAAAACTATATCTAACAGTCCGAAAAATATCACACAAAATACTGTTATTTTTTTATATGTCCTTTTCTCGTCAGTATCAAGTCTTCTGTTTTCACTGTCTATTGGACTAAATGCAATCAGGCTCACAGATGCAATACCTGTAGCTATTGCCAACTTCCAATCGCATTGCATATGCATTGATATCATTATGCACAAAAACAGTAGAAAACCAGACCCCATAATACAAGTGTGCAATTTTTTTGCATGATAACCACCGCTAAATTTTCTCAGAAACATAAACGGAAAAATAAGAGCAACTCCGTGTTTTACGCTTCCCAACCCAAAGCCAATACCTCCAGCTAGGATAAGTGGTGATACCAATAGCAGCAAGCTATGTAATGCATACTTGTAAAGTTCCTTATCTGCTTCATTTATCACATTACACCGGATCATCCAATCAACTACTGTATCTGTACATTTTTCCATTACTTGTTTCTCCTGTAATTCATTAATTCTTTCGGTGCCTTAGGCTGATACATAATAATACAAGAAGCTGTGTTAGCTTCAGTCTGTAGCACAACATCTAATGCTGCTTTCATCCCTTTTGCAACCGATTTAGTTACTCGTTTCTTCATAATGTCCTCTCTCCTTCCTAAAGATTATCATTGATTTTCACATAAACAATCATATACCACTTTAATCAAATAAACGAGCCCTTCGGAATGAACGGAATGATTCTCTTCAATTTTGGAATAATCTTCCTATTTTCCGCGTAAAATAATATGTGATACAGAATTATTTATATATAAATTATACTTTATTCAATATGTGGCAGAATAGTTCTTTGTTACATTCTTCTTTTTATTTAGTTCTATTGGTAAAATTCTACTGAAAGAAGGTGGAATAAATAGAATTTCAATATGAAGGTATGGGAAACCGCATCAAAATACGCAGAAAAGAATTACGAATAAAACAGGCAGAACTTGCCGAAAAATTAAATATATCCAATAACCATATGTCATCAATCGAAAACGGAAGGCAAAAACCAAGTCTGGATATTTTCATCCGGATTTGTGATCTACTCAATGTTACACCAGACTACCTTCTGCTCGGCAGCATGCATGCTTATAATATTCCACAGGATATTATTGATAAACTACGGTTATGTAATCAATCCGACATAGAACTTGCCGGAGACTTTATCGAACTGCTTGTAAAACGAAATAACAAAACACATAATGAACCAAAATTGTAATTAAAATGTCTTTTCATACGCATTTTTTGCATTTGGAAATTCTATATGATAAGATGTATGTAAATATACATTCATTAGAAAGCCAGGTGCAAAAATGCGTATTTTAATTTGTGATGACGATACTCTGATAATAGAACAATTACAGAAATATATTGAATCCTACTTTGAATCAAACCATTTAAAATGTCCCGAATTAGTTTCCTTTACCAGTGGCGAATCTTTATTGGCTGATAAAAACGAAAAAGATATTGTTTTTCTGGATATTGAAATGCCCGGTATGAATGGAATTTATGTAGGAAATGAATTAAAAAAAGCAAACAAAAATGTCCTTATTTTTGTGGTGACCTCATATTCCGAATATCTGGATGAGGCAATGCGTTTTCATGTATTCCGCTATCTTTCCAAGCCTTTGGACAAACAGCGTTTTTTCCGAAATATGAAAGATGCCTTAACATATTACAATTCCATTACTACCAAAATTCCTGTTGAAACTAAACAGGGTGTGTATTCGTTTCCCGCTTCTCAAATCATTGCCATAGAAGCACAGGAACGAAAAGTAATTGTACATACTGCCCGGCAGGATTTTGACTCCATTCATAATATGGACTACTGGCTGGAACATCTCCCCAAAAACAGCTTTTTCCAAACACACAGAAGCTTTATTGTTAATTTCGAACATATTGTAGACTTTGATCATTCAACCATACATTTATCGAATCAGCAGATTACCGCCTACCTGACACGCAGGAAATACAGTTCATTTAAAAATGCTTATCTACTATATCTGGAAAGTATGAGGTAAAAATAGATGGAACATATCATTTTACTTTTTTTTAGCTTTTTTACAGAAGCGGTTATATTATGGCAATACGCCTCCAGCCTTTTTACCTCTTCTTATAGCAATAAAATAAAACTGGCACTATTGAGTGCTTTTTATGCTATATTGTTTCTTATTTCCCTGCTAGGACAAACAGGGCTTAATGCCATCAGTTTTTTTGTGATTAACACTATTTTTCTTTATATGTTGTTTAAGCTCAAGTTGTTATTGGCACTATTCCATTCCGCCATACTTACAGCAATTATGGGACTATCTGAACTTGCAGTTTTCGGAATTATATCAAGGTTTTTTCCGCATTTTGTCTTAGAAACAGATGCCGGAATTATTTTTTATACGGTTTTTAGCAAGATTTTATTTTTTGCAGTCATCTATTTATTAATTCATCTGCTCAAAGGAAAAAATATAAATCAGGAACAGTACGATCGCTCAGGACTTCTTTTAATGCTAATTCCGGTTTCGTCTGTTTTTATTATGTTTACTTTTCTTGCTATTGGTGAAACATCAGCCTTTGCCCAACCTGTTGATTTTATGGTAACAATCTGTGCTGTTTTTTTGCTGATGGTCAATCTGCTTGTATTTGGCATCAACCAATATAATCAGAAAAAATCACAGGAATATACCGATATGCAGTTGTTGCTCCAGAAAGAATCGGATTTTGCCCAATACTATGAAATGATACTTTCGCAAAGTGAAAATCAAAGTATTCTGATCCATGATATAAAAAAACATCTTCAATCTATCAAATTACTCAATGAAAAAAATGATTCTGATAAAATAAATGCTTATATACAACAGCTTTTGGAATCTTCTGACTTAAAAGAAACCTCAAAAATCTGCGATAATGAAATGCTGAATGCAATTCTCTGCCGCTATCAGCGGCAATGCAACGAGAAGCACATTGTTTTTCATACTGATATCAGAAGTGATACTGTTCAAAATATTTACCAGCACGATTTGACATCGTTATTCTGTAACTTATTGGATAATGCAGTGGAATCAGCAGATAACATCCCCGATTCTTTTATTGAGCTTACCGTAGAAAAAAAGGAAAATTCACCTTTTATTATTATCATACTCATAAATTCCTGCCGAAGCACCCCTGTGTATGATCAGGATGGACTTCCTGTATCCCATAAAGCAAATAAGGGCAGACATGGCTTCGGAATCAAGAGTATTAAAAAAGTCGTGAAACAATATCACGGAAATTTGCAAATGTATTATGATAATGATTCCGGTACTTTCCATACAATCATAACCCTGAAACAATAAATGCTAAAAAAATTAGGCAATCACGAACTTTTTATGTGATTGCCTTTTTTGCGCATTTCTGTATGGACTGAACTTGTTTTGTACCTCTAATAGTGGAGCGAACTCCTGTAATCTTTAAAATGTTTGTTTTCTAAACACTCCCTGGCAACATTTAAAGTTTCCATTGACGTTTCCATTCTATATTTGCTAAACTAATACAATTTTCCTCAAGCAATAATAATTCCCTCCTTTTGTATATTTGAATAATACGGCAAGCTGTTTACCCAATTTTTAAAGTGTTTTTCATTTTTAATATTCACACTTATCGGCACACCATACTCAAGTTCAATATCATAAGCTGCATCAAATATTTCATCCTCTATCTGTATAATCCTATCATCCGTCAGCTCCGTCAAAACCATTATATCCATATCTGAATTATCTCCATAATCTCCTCTTGCATATGAACCATATAATATCATCTGCTTTAACGAATCACCCATAATGCTTTTTGTCTTATTTCTGAACTCACATAATATCCGGTTTCTATCACTCATATTATCACTTCCTAATTCTTATAAAACAATTGTAGCTATTCATTTTCGCACCATATTTCTGATAAATATATCTTAACATCAAACCCTATTAAATACAAGAAACAGTTGCATCCCCTTATATATGCAGTTTCCGAAACTGCGCCGGTGTCATCCCGGTAAGTTTCTTGAACATGACGATAAAATGGCTGGCATCTGAGTATCCCACATCAGATGCTATATCCTGCACCTTGCGCCTGCTGTTTATAAGCAGTAATTCCTTGGCTTTATTGATACGGTAGTTTGTCAGGTACTCATACACCGAGCAGTTCATAAACTCCGTAAAAACACGCGATAGATATTGCTGCGATACAAATACACGATCGGCAAGCTCCTTGGCACTGATATCGTCCATGTAGCTTTCTTCTATAGCATCTATAACAGGCTTTATAAAACGCACATAGCTTTGGTCATCGCTATCGTGTGTGTGGTTAGACTGGTCCGAAAGCAAAAGCATGATGCCATAACAGTCGAGCGAGAGCATCTGCGTATCACTGGAGCGTTCCTTAAAGTCTTCTACTGCCCTGTTAATCGCTTCCGACACCTCCATCCCCTTATTCTCATCAATCAGCCGGTATTCCTTTTCATCAAACATTTCCCTGAAGGCTGCCACCATTGTCCCTGTAAAAGTGGCAAACTCTGTTTTCCATGGCAGGGTATTGCCGGAAGTCATGTTTTTATTGTGATAGGAGTGCGGCACATTTGGCGCAATAAGAATCCCCTGCCCCTTTTGCAGCTCTATCGTATGACTGTTTGACAAAACATTGTCTGAAACAGCCTGATTTCTGCTGTATACCGTCACCTCACCCATGCCCTCCTTTGTCTGTAAATAATGGTACAGCGGATATCCTTCAGGGCGGGTAACGCTTTCCTGCTCCCAGTCGTTACCGACTGAGTCGAATTGAAACGGATCTCTTGCGAAATTGCTTCCAAAATAAATAGGCATGATTTCTCCTTTCAAAAACGCTTTAGTTTCAGAATGTTATATAATTTGGTTTATGATGTTATACTATTTTCCGTAAATATATTATATGATTAGTGCATAAGGAAACATACTTATAGTTTAAGAATATCATAATATTGGGGTTAATACCATAACGGAGGAAAAAAATGCAGTCAAAATTTAAAAGAATCCTTTTCGGAGGAGATTACAATCCAAGCCAGTGGCCTAAGGAGGTCTGGGAGCAGGACATGGCATACTTTAAGGATGCCCATATCAACAGTGCCACAATCAACGTTTTTTCATGGGCTAAAATACAGCCGTCTGAGAATGAGTATAATTTCACAGAGCTTGACGAGATCGTTGATATGCTCTCAAACGAAAACTATGACATCGTCATGGCAACATCTACAGCGGCACTGCCTGCATGGATGGTCAAAAAATATCCTGAGACGATGAGCACCGACTACGAGGGACGCCAGCATAAATTTGGAGCCAGACACAATTTCTGTCCGAACTCCCTGGTATATCAGAAGTACGCAAAGGCTCTTGCGACAGAGCTTGCAAAACGCTATAGCGGCAATAAAAATATTTCTGTATGGCACATCAATAATGAGTACGGCGGATACTGCTACTGTGACAACTGCCAGAAGCAGTTTCGTGTATGGCTCAAGGATAAGTACAAGACCCTTGATGCTGTAAATGATGCCTGGAACACAGAGTTCTGGGGACACACCTTCTACGACTGGGATGAGATAGTCGTACCCAACGAGCTCAGCGAGGAGGCATGGGGCGGCATGACAAGCTTTGCCGGAATATCAACAGACTACAGACGTTTTTACTCTGACAGCATGCTGAACTGCTATAAGCTGGAGCGCGATGCCGTTAAATCTATCATTCCCGATGCGCTTGTCACAACAAACCTGATGGGTACCTTCAAGGGCCTTGACTATTTCAAGTGGGCTAAGGAGATGGATATCGTTTCGTGGGATAATTACCCTGCATACGACACACCATGGAGCATGGTTGCGATGACTCACGACCTGATGCGTGGTCTTAAGAATGAGCCTTTCATGCTCATGGAGCAGACTCCAAGCCAGCAGAACTGGCAGCACTACAATTCATTGAAGCGTCCGGGACAGATGCGTGCACAGAGCTATCAGACCATAGCCCACGGTGCAGACACTATCCAGTTCTTCCAGCTCAGACGAAGCAAGGGCGGCTGCGAGAAATTCCACGGTGCTGTAATAGCACATGTCGGAACAAACGACACAAGAGTATTCAGAGAGACTGCACAGCTTGGAAGGGAGCTTGAAAGCTTCGGCACAAGGACACTCGGCACACGCAATAAGTCAGATGTGGGAATCATCTTTGACTGGGACAATTACTGGGCACTTGAGTACACAAGCGGACCTACCAGGGACCTTAAATATGTTGACCAGATTCACCACTATTATGAGTATTTTTACAACAAAAATATCTCTGTCGATATGATTCCGGTTGATGGTGATTTTTCAAAGTATAAGGTGATTGCCGCACCTGTTCTGTACATGGTAAAGGAAGGCATGAAGGAAAAGCTTGAGCAGTTTGTGAAAAACGGCGGTACTCTCATCACAACATTTATGAGTGGTATTGTGGACCAGTCTGACAACGTGCATCTGGGCGGATATCCGGGACCGCTTCGCGAGATGGCAGGTGTCTGGGTTGAGGAAATTGACGCGCTCGCACCGGAGCAGTCAAACACTGTAAGTTTTTCGGATGGAAAAGAATATAAATGCAATCTGCTGTGCGACCTGATGCACCCGGAAGGTGCAGAAGTTCTCGCCACATATGAAAGCGATTTCTATGCAGGAATGCCTGCTGTCACAAAAAACATCTATGGAAAAGGCCATGTATACTATGTTGCCACACAGCTTGAGGCAGCCGGACTTGCAAGGGTGCTTGATGAAGCCACAAATGAAGTGTCTGTATCAGGTGTCATTGCTGAAGAGACAGGTCTTGAAATCACATGCCGCGAGAGCGAAAATACACGCTTCTACTTTGTGATGAATTTCACTGATGAAAAGCAGACTCTCCCTGCAAGCCTTGCAGGAATGGTTGACCTGATCACCGGAGAAGCAGCTAAAGAGGGCGATGTGATGAATAAGTGGGATGTGAAGATACTTCAGGAAGCACTATAAGAGAGCCCTAATTATATAAATTTACATATATAGTAAAGCTACACAAAAGCCGCTGCATGCACGCAGCGGCTTTTCCTCGTTTTTAAAAATTATTTCTTTACCATACATCTCTTCTTAAAGAAAGAAATTCCATAGCAAAGCACCTCATCATAATCCTCCTCAAGCTGCTTTGCATACATCTGACTCTCTATCTGCTTTAAAGCTTCATCACACTTACACTCAAGCTTTTCAAGCTGTCTTGTGTATTTTGCTTCAAACACTGCTACCCTGCCATTTATCTGATCCTTCACCACCACATCACTTCTGCCATCGCCATACTCCTTATTTGACTCCACCATATAGCCTGCTCCGGCAAAAATCCCTGCCAGAAATGCATGGTAAAAATCTTCTTTGTAATCATGATAGCTGATGGTTCTGCGTAAGAGTCTGTTTAATTCGTCCTGTAGTTTCCTTATATTACCACTCCATACAGCATCAAACAATGTGCTTCTGTTCCATTTTGGCGCACTTTCATCAAACCATCTGATGACCGTTGTCTCATATATTTCTCTGATTTCCTCGTTTGGTATTGTCAGAGCAGTAAACCTGCCCGGCAGTGGATTTTCCAAATTGTGAACCCTGACACTTGTCAGATATCCGGTCAGGTACAAAATGCTCCACAGGTTCTCTTCCGATGAATGAAGATAGTCATATGTCAGATTTTCATCAACCTGCTGAACGATATATCCTCCTGAAAGAAGTGTCTCAAGCTTTTGAGTAATACTGCTTCCTGCATAGTCGATAAATGATCTGATAATTGCATTATCACTTGTATTTTTCCAATAGCTAAGTGGTTTTGCATCAGGCTTGCGCTGTAAATCAAGCACATAATTCATCACATCCCACGGACAATAGACATCCACATCTCCAAAATGATATCCATCATACCATTTTCTTATATTTTCCGACTGATTTAAAATATGAGCATCCTTTAATATCTCATCCACCTCACTCTGAATAAACCCAAAATACTCGGTAAGCCTTGAGTCTGCAACAGAATCCGAAACAAAATTATTCGTTCCCATAAAAATGCTTTCCTTCGCAATCCTAAGACAGCCGGTTACAACCGCAAATTTTAAGGCACAATTATCCTTCAATACCTGCATAAGCCCCTTCATCATATCAAGCATCTGTTTGTAATAACCACCTGCATTTGCCTTTGCAATCGGTACATCATACTCATCAATAAGCAAAATGACCTGTCTGCCATAATACAAATTCATGAGCGTTGTAAGAAGCCGTAAGCTGTTCTTAAGCTCTGTCTGCGTTGCCTCTCCTGCAGCAATATTTCTAAATGTCTTTTTCTGGTATTCAGTAATCTTCTCATCATCAAGCAGATACAAATGCTCATTAAAAAGCTCTGCAATAACGGAAGAGAGCATCTCACATGCACTTTCAAAATCCAGGCCATCTATCTGACGGAATGACACAAAAATCACAGGCCATTTATTCATCCATTCATCACACAGACTCTGATGTGACATAATATCAAGACCCTCAAATAACACCTTCGAAGCTTTTCTGATATCAAAAAAACTCTCAAGCATACTCATAGCCAGTGTCTTTCCAAACCTGCGCGGCCTGGTAATCATAGTAACCTCCGTCCCGGGTGACTGTAAAAGCTCATATATCAGATTGGTTTTATCAACATAATAATAATTATTCTGTCGTATTTCTGTGAAATTCGAGATTCCTACCGGAATGTTTAATGCCATAATATGCACACTCCTTCTGCCTGTTTTCTGATAAAATTATAGTAACATTAAACAGTTATAAATACAAGGAAAGTAACTGCATTTTTGTATGAGTCACAACCGAATAAATCCCGGGTTGTCCGTACACACCTTAGTGTGACAGACAACCCGGGATTTTAATTATTAAGCATACATATTAAGTATAAGTATAAGTACAAGTATAGCTATAACTGTATATATAGCTACATCAAAAAAGACACGCATCCGTTTTACGGCTGCGTGTCTTTTTATAGTTGTCTTATACGCTTAAAGCATCAGACTATCTTATATGCATTTCTGCCCTTTTCCTTCACATCATTGAGCACTTCATCCACCGTCTTGAACAGCTTTGAAAACTCGTCCGGCACCTTTACATCCGGGGCGGTAACATATGCCTGTGATACAGTCAGATACTCATCCACCTTAGAACTCTCATGAATTATCTGTTTTTTGGCAAGCTCAAGTCTTATATGCTCGGCTATATTTTTAATGATATCCTCATCCGTTTCCTGCAGGATTATGTAGAATTCATCACCATAGAAATGATACCCCATTCCCTTATCTTTGATGCTCTCATTTATTATGGATGACACTTCTTTTAGCACTGCATCACCGGTGACTCTGCCACTGTTTCTGTTAAATGACTTGAAGAAATCTATATCCACTACTCCAAACGTGATTCCTGTACCATCTGAATCCTGATTTTTGCTCACAAGCTTTTCAAAATCGTTTCGCATCTTGAACTTATTGCCCATGCCTGTAAGCATATCTGTGTAGTTGAGTCTGACTGCCTTACGGCGCTCATACTCTGTCTCCTGCAGCTGAAGCTTAAGGTCGATTGTATCACCAAGACGCTTTATCTGCTCCTTCACCTGCATAGAGTGTAGATTTGCGTAATATACACACAGCTTGTTGTACGCCTCTGTATCACCCATGGCGCTCTCATATTTCATCCACATCTTGACACAGGTCTTCTGGAAAAACAGATTTTGCGTTTCAGTAGCAAAGCGTTCATACTCCACAATAACCTTTTTCCATGCATCGAACTCCCCCATATTCATAAATAGATTGCAAAGGCTTAGTATCTCAAGCACATAATTGGCAGAATTGATATTGTTTATCGCTCCCTCAACCAGCTGTTCCACATGATCTCTGACCTCATCCTCATTTCCCATCTTCCATAGCATATGTGCCTGTGACATGTCTATCAGAAATCTGTTTTTATCACTGCCAGCTATCTCATTAAAGAGTATCGCGTCAGAAAGATGCTTTTCTGCCTTTTCAAACTCATTAATTCCCGTGTATGATATGCACAGATTCAGATGAAGCATGAGAAGCTCCTGATAATAGCTATCCCTCTCTCCATGCAGCGGTGGCTTGCACAGCTCCAGTGCTTCGTTGAAATATCTGATAGCCTTTTCATACAATCCAAGCTGCATATAGAGTGAGCCTATATTATTGTTTACAAGCATGATTATCTCTGTTGAGCCCTGCTCCACAGCTACATCCATAGCCTCCAAATAGCAGTCAATTGACATGCTTACATCTCCAATGGATGCATATATGACTCCCATAAAATTGACAGTCTTTGCCATCTGCTCATACGCACCGCAGCTCTTATAAAGACCTGCTGTCTCCTGTGCCTTCTTCTCTGCCAAAAAAAGCTTATTCTCACCAAATAAGGCTACCGCCTCATCCAGACATCTGTCTGCCTTTTGCAATATACCCATAAAAACCCTCCTATAGATGACAATACAATCTATTTCTCAGCAAGATACTGCTTATATCCAACCTGTTTCAGTTTCGCATCCTTTGCTACAACCTGAGCCTTCATATCTGCTGTATACTTTTTGATTTTCTCAAGGATTGCATCATCACCTGCTGCGAGTATCTTTGCTGCAAGGATTGCTGCATTTTTCGCACCGTCAATTGCAACTGTGGCAACAGGCACTCCAGGTGGCATCTGCATGATTGAGAACACTGCATCCATTCCATCCAGATTCTTTCCTGAAAGCGGTACTCCGATAACAGGAAGTGCAAAAAGCGCTGCACACATTCCCGGAAGGGCTGCCGCCATTCCCGCTCCTGCTATTATTACCTTTACATCTCTATTCTCAGCGCCTCTTGTCCACTCAATAAGCTCATCCGGCTCACGGTGTGCCGAGATGATGGTGAGCTCATACTCTATGCCGAGCTCTTCAAGCATATCTGCTGCCTTACTCATCACCTTTAAATCTGAGTCGCTGCCCATAACTATTCCAACCTTTGCCATTTTATCCTCCTTATATGCCTAATAATTATTTGCTTTCTGCATCAAGCGTATCGAGCGGTTTATTCAACTCTTCTACGCCCTCAAGCACAAATCTGCCATCTCTTATTATATCACAGGTTGAGCCATCGTGTCGAATAACTGTGATTGCTCCAAGCTCATCATATGGTATTGTGATATCCGTGTGGCAGTTGAAATATGCCTTTGATATATCCTCTTTTCTGCGGATGGAAACTGAATTGTCCCTGGCAATGATTGCTTTTCCGTCAGGGTTGTATGTCATATTGTCCTCATCGTATGTGTAGCAGGTATCACCCACCGCAAAGTGCGGTCCTGTCTTCTCTGCTATGAGAATAGGCATCTTTGCTGCGATATCGTATACTCTCGCCATACGGTAGGCTGTCGTATTGGTGCCTATAGCAAACTCCCCCATAGGCAGTGTGTCATGATGGAAAAGCACATTGTCTGATATATACTTTTTATTCTCTTTCTCATCCTCAAAATTGGTACATGTATATTTATCAATCATGCCATCCTTAAAGTCGATTTCCAGATTAAGGAAATTAAGCTCATTGAGATATACCTGACTGACATGCAGCTTGCCGTTTGTGCCCTCTAACACCGGTGAAGTAAACACCTCTCCGACAGGGATATTTACATCAGCCACACAGTTTTCAAAAGCCGTCTCCTTTGAAGGCTCCTTAAGCTCATGAATCTTGACATACAAGTCTGTCCTGTTGCCGTTTGTACCGACGATATGCACCCTGTCTGCTGTATCGAGCACATCTATGATTTTCTGCTGCATATCCCTGTAGAGTGCATAATCAAGAGTATTAATCTTTACAGTTTCCGTAAAAATTTCCTTATAATCAGGTCCGATTGCAGCACACGGATAGGCAATAATCGTAAAGCTTCTGTCCTCGCTGTGGATATAGCTGTTCATATACTGTGAGCGCACACCTGTCATATGGACTACAAGCTTCTGCTGCTCATCATTAAAGTGCGCAGCCTCCTTCTTTGAAACCGGAGCAAACGGCTCCTCTCCAAATATCTCTATGACAGCCGGTCCTCCACATTTGCATGCTACATCCTTCATTCTCTCAAGTGCATTGTGCATGCACTCAAGGCGGTACTCCACATATGCCTTGTCAAGCCACAGTGCCATATCCTCCTTGTGGTCATAGTCAAACTGCTTATTGACCGATGTGGAAAAAGGCCTCATGGCAGGCTTCATGCCCATTTTCTCAAAATTCTTTAATGCTGCTCTTATCATACGCTCAAAGCCAAGCGGATAAAGCACCTGAACCACCGACTTCTTTGAGATATCCTTGTTGCAGGTAATAAAGCCAATGCGGTATCCTTCTGTATAGGTATCTGCCATGGCCTGTATCTCCTCATCTGAAAATGAAGCCAGATGCGCTCTGCCGGCGCGCTCATTCTCTCCGACATACAGTCCGTAAGAATACAGATAATCATCATTTGACAAATCTGCCTCATTTACAAGCTCTGTATAGTAATCATAAGCCGGGTCAAGGAGTGCTCTGTTGTCATCCTCTGCAAAAATCTCCTCATAATCATGCATGAACGAGTATATACAGCCCCTTATCTCATCAGGACTCAGCTCATTGGCATTCTCAAAATAATTGTATAGCTCTACAATAAGCTCTGCATAAATGCAGAGATATTTTATATCCCCCTGATAGATATGTGTAATGCCTCCGGCAATTTTTGCATATACAGCCGCTAAAAGCTGACCATACTCATCTCCGAGCATCTTTACAGCGTATGCCGGGTTGGCATAGCTTTTCTCGTAATTTTCTTTATCAAACTGTGAATAGAATAAATCGTTAAATTCCTTATCCGCGCTATGGTTTTTAATAGTGTTGATGCACTTTGCCACACTTGTGAAATAATCTGCAAAATCCGGCTCTATCGCAGGCTCTCTGATAATCTGTTCTATCCGCTCCTCCACAAGCTCTAATCGCTCTGCGTAAAGCTCATTGGAGAGCTCATAAATCTCTTTATAACTCATATATCCCTATAATCTTTCTTTCATATAATAAAACCTGCAGCATATGTTCCTCCCCAGCTGATTACCGCTATGAGTGAAAAAAACACTGCCAGTCGTGGAAACGTCATGAATGATTCCTCATCAAAGAGGCTTCTGATGGCAAACCCGAAATCTGCCAGAGATATGCCAAGCATCAGTATACCGGCACTGCCATAGTACATAGACAGATTGCCATCTCCTCTGAATGCCGCATTCAAAAAAACTATATATACAATCTCTATGAGGATAGCCACAACAAGTGCAGCTATCCCCCTCTTAGATTGCTTCTTTTCCGTAAACTTATACCTGTTACGTTTTCTTCTGCCAAGCAATTTATATTCTCCTATTTGCAGCCGTACTGCTTATAGTACTCATCTATAGCTGCTTTGATTGTGTCATCAATGACTACTCTGCCATCATGCTCTCTGTTGTAGAGATACTCTGTGACCTCTTCCATTGTAACGATAGCCTTTCCCTCAAAGCCATACTTCTCATGGATTTCGTCGAGCGCGCTTACCTTGCCGCCCTGTCCGACTTCCATTCTGTTGAGGCTCACCATAAGGCCTACGATTGTAACATCTGCAGCTTCTCTTACCTTTGGAACTGTCTCCTCCATTGATTTGCCTGATGTGGTGACATCCTCTATCATGACTACTCTGTCGCCATCCTTAAGCTTGCTTCCAAGGAAGCCTCCCTTGTCTGCACCGTGATCCTTTGCCTCTTTTCTGTCTGAGCAGTAGCGCACCTCTTTGCCATAGAGCTCATGGTATGCGATAGCTGTTACCACTGCAAGCGGAATTCCCTTGTATGCAGGTCCGAATAATACATCAAAGTCATCTCCGTAGTTAGCATGGATAGCCTTTGCGTAGTACTCTCCGAGTCTCTTAAGCTGTGAGCCAGTCACATATGCTCCCGCATTCATGAAAAATGGTGATTTACGGCCGCTCTTTAATGTGAAATCACCAAATTTCAGCACGTCACTCTCCACCATAAAGTCTATAAATTCGCTCTTGTAGCTTTCCATTGTATGTTAATCCTCCTGTGTGTTTTTCTTTAAATTATCTTTGTCAATTTTACCACATTGGGGCGTGCTTTTCAACGTGGAAATTGGTGGGGGATTAGATATACTCACTTGTGTTTACAATCACGCCGTCATATACCGACTGCTTTTTGATAAACTCCGCAGCCTTGTCCACATCTCTGCCGTTTTTGTTCCAGTCCTTTGTGAACTCAACTTTGTCGGCTGCAAGCTCCTTCTCCTGCTTTTGGCTGATGAGCAGAAGTACGAGTATTCCGGCATGGCTTAGATGCTTGACTACATTTACGAAGTCCTCCCCCTCCTTTGGTGCGTAGAGATAAGTATGGCGTCCGTCTATATTTAAAGCTTTCTCAACATCCTCCACAAAGCCGCGGTTTACACCATCCACTCCGTCTACGAATACGGCGGTGATTGCCTTCTGCCCCTTGATTGCAGCTCTTACATTTCTGTCTACTCTGCCCTCATAGAGGCCGCTTTCCTCTGTGTGTACCTCTTCAACCACACCGCAGGCAGATGTCATATCGGTCACACGGTCGATTAAGATGAACTCACCGAGTGTCTTGTGATTTTTGAACTTATCGCAGACTATCTTGTCCGAGAATGCAATCTTTACAACTGCTATCTCGTTCTTTTTAAGCTTGTCGGCAGGCTTTTCCTCACCAGTGTTTACGTCGATGGTATGCTCTATCTCTGTTACGATACCCGGTATTGACTTGGTCCCTAGCTTGAAGAAGAAATTCTTTCCCTTAAAGAGCTCATCGTCATCCATCCAGAGTATTGTAGCTGTGATAGATGAAGCAACCTTTGCTCCTGAACCGATTGTGAGCACGCAGCCTCTTGATACGTCCACCTCTCTGTCAAGCTGGATTGTAACCGGCTGGCCTGTAAATGCGCTATCGCTTAGCTTATCACCCACATGGATGCTCTTTACATGGGCTGTCTCATTGCTTGGCAGTGTGGTGATTTCATCGCCCACCTTTACCTCTCCGGCCTCTATCTGGCCCTGGAATCCACGGAAGGTGTGGTCAGGACGGCAGACTCTCTGTACAGGCATGTAAAAGCCCTCTTCCTCGTTCTCATCCTTTATGTCAACATCCTCGAGGTATGATAAAAGAGCAGGTCCCTTGTACCATGGGATATTCTCAGACTTTGTTGTGACATTGTCACCCTCTGTTGCAGAAACAGGAATTATTACTACATTTTTGAGTTCAAGCTCCTTTGTAAGCTCAATAATCTGCTTTGTGATTTCATCGAAACGCTTCTCGTCGTAGCCTACAAGATCCATCTTGTTTACAGCAAATACAAAGTAGTTGATTCCCATGAGCGCGCAGATTCTTGCGTGTCTTCTTGTCTGAACCAATACGCCCTGCTTTGCATCTATTAAAATTACCGCAAGGTCTGCAAAGGATGCACCTACAGCCATGTTTCTTGTGTACTCCTCATGACCCGGTGTATCTGCCACGATAAAGCTTCTCTTATCTGTTGTGAAGTAACGATAAGCCACATCGATTGTGATTCCCTGCTCTCTCTCTGCCATCAGTCCGTCGAGGAGGAGTGAGTAGTCGATGGCGCCGCCACGGCTTCCGACCTTACTGTCAAGCTCCAATGCCTTTTCCTGATCTGCATAAAGCAGCTTTGAATCGTATAATATATGTCCGATCAGAGTTGATTTTCCGTCGTCCACGCTTCCGCATGTAATAAATTTAAGTAATCCGCTCATTTTAGAAATATCCCTCCCTCTTTCTTCTTTCCATGCTGCCAGCCGCCTCGTTGTCTATGACACGGGTGGTTCTCTCTGAGGAAACAGCACTGAGTGTCTCATCAATAATCTCATCAAGTGTATCCGCTGTCGACTCCACACCACCTGTCAGTGGATAGCAGCCGAGAGTTCTGAAACGTACACTCTTCATCTGGATTTTCTCACCCGGACGAAGCTTCATTCTGTCGTCATCTACCATGATGATGTTGCCGTTTCTGTATACAACAGGTCTTTCCTTTGCAAAGTAAAGTGAAGGAATCTCGATATTCTCTCTCTTTATATACTGCCAGATATCCTTCTCTGTCCAGTTTGACAGTGGGAAAACACGTACCTCCTGGCCCTTTTTGATTCTTGAGTTGTAGAGCTTCCACATCTCCGGGCGCTGGTTCTTTGGATCCCATGCGTGGTTTTCATTTCTGAAGGAGAAGATTCGCTCCTTGGCTCTTGATTTCTCCTCGTCTCTTCGGCCGCCGCCAAACGCTGCCGTAAAGCCGTATTTGTCGAGCGCCTGCTTGAGCGCCTGTGTCTTCATGATATCTGTGTATGCTGAGCCGTGGTCAAATGGATTGATGCCCTGCTTTACGCCATCCTGATTTATATATTCAAGCATCTCGATGCCCTTTTCCTTAGCAATGCGATCTCTGAATTCTATCATCTCATGGAATTTCCAGGTTGTATTTACATGTAAAAACGGAAATGGCGGCTTCTCCGGATAAAATGCCTTCATTGCAAGATGAAGCATTACCGAGCTGTCCTTTCCAATTGAGTACAACATAACCGGCTTCTCGCACTCTGCGGCTACTTCACGTATTATGTATATTGCCTCTGCTTCGAGTTCGTCAAGATGTGATAATTCACCCATGTCTGTTACCATCCTTTTCTTTAATATTTATTGGATTCCTTCTTGTTGATAAGAATCTCTTCCTTGCTTCCGTCGCGCTTTTTGATATCCCAGGTCAGCGTGTCCGGCGTGCTTTTTACTGTCATGAGACTTCCCATGCCTCCTATGTCTGCTCCAAGATAAAGAGCAATAGCGCCAAAATGACATTCCTTGATGCATGAGGCACAGCCCCAGCAATCCTTAGGATATTTGATAAAGGCTTTTTTCTCTGAGTCCTGATATATCAGGCTTCCGGGGCATACACTTGTACACATGCCACAGCCCTTACACTTTGCTTTATCAATCATTATGCTCATAACGCGCCTCCCTTCCGACAAGCTCTCTGTAAATCATGTGAAGCTGCCCGTTTTCGTATCTGGAATTGACATATTTCATCCAGTCATCACTCTTTTCGGGATAATCCAGATTCTCAGCAAAGCTGTGCCATCTGGTCTCCTTTCTTGCACCAAGATGTGCTATGACCGAAAGACATACCGTAAGCCTCTCCTTAAGCTCATATATGAACATAAGCTCATGCATATCCGATGCATATAAATCACCGGTCAGCTCTATCAGATGATTTATCTTTTCCTTTGCCAGCGCAAGCTGCTTGCCGTTGAACTGATAATGTGTGGAAATACCGCCTGCGTAGTTGTCCATGACCTTCTGCATGGCTTCCTCGATAGCCTCTGTTGTAAACATCTGAGACCTTTCAGTAAGGAAATGGTCGTACTCTGAAACTTTTGCTTCAAGAGCCTTTTTCTCATCGAATGCTGCCGTGTCAGAACTGATAACAGAGGTATCTGCATCAAGCTTTGATATCATATCTATCGCGGCGATTTCACCCTCCACCATAGCTCCTGTAACATATTTCTGCGGACATCCGCCTGCCACATCTCCTGCGGCATAGAGTCCGTGGATTGTTGTCTCACGCTCGGTATTTACCCAGTAGCCGCTCGCTGTGTGGCCACCTACAATATACGGCTCAGTGCCCTCTATCTCCACGTTCTGCTCACTTGGATTCTTGTCTGCCTCCACCCACTTGAGTGTCTGGCTCGGTGCCATGTTGAGATATGCCTTTCTCAATGACTCATCCTGCTGTGGCGAAATGCCCTCTGTCCTTAAGTAGCAAGGACCTCTTCCCTCCAGATTTTCCATGACCGTTCCGTATACACGCTCTGATGTGGTGAGGCCGTATTTTGTCTCGTAAACCTCTCCAAGTGAATTGACCTGCTTTGCCCCGACTCCCTGTGCAATTGTTCCGGTCGGTGCAATTGTGTCCTTGCATCTGAGTGCGATAAATCTCATCTCAAAGGTGGTCATCTCAGCTCCACTTCTTATGCCCATCGCATATCCGGCGCCTGTATTAAACGGCGGATACCACATCTTGTGCCTTGAAAATCCCGGATTGTTTGGTCTGTACAGTCCGGCCGCTCCGCCTGTAGCACAGAGTACCTTTTTAGCCCTGATTTCATAGGCTGTAGCATCCTCGATTGAAAATCCGTATGCACCCTTTATGGTGTTGTTCTCAACTATATAGTCCGTGATATTTATTCTGTTTATCACTGTACAGTCCGTAAGCTTTGATACAGCTTCTGCCAAAAGCGGCTTCATGTTCTCGCCGTTTATCTTGATATTTCGGTTTCCTCTGGCTACATACTCACCGTTTTCATCCTTTAATATGACAAGTCCAAGCTTTTCCATCTTGTCCGTCACACGGTTTAAGCCCTCTGACATAGTCATGAGTAAGTCTTCCCTTACTATACCGTCAGCATCCTTTTTTGCGTAGTCTACATAGTCCTCAGGCTTTCTGCCCTTTACTATGTATGCATTTATCGCATTGACACCTGCTGCAAGGCATCCGCTTCGCTTTATGTTCGCTTTCTCTGCAATTATAATCGAATAATCCGATTTCTCACGGATGGTGAGCGCTGCATAACAGCCCGCCGTGCCACCTCCTATTATGAGGATGTCCGTGTGTAGGATTTTTTTGTTTTCTATCTTCATTTATCTCCCTCTGCTTCCTCTTTCAATCACAAGCTTTAGACTATTCTTGTATCTAAATGTAGAATACATCCTGCTCCTGCATCTCGCTGTTTTCCATCAGGTATGTTTTCTCTTCGTCGAATATATACAGCCTGTAAATCAGCACATGTACTTTCTCGCCGACTGCTATCAGGTCCTTTTCAAGTGAGCGCTCGCCGACCACCTCGATGCCGTTTATGCTGACTGTGATATCCATCCTGTTTCCTCTGAATACCACATCTGTAACGATGCCCTCCTCTGCCGCTGACTGATAGCGGTCTAAGTTGCCGCTCTTTGATATCTTGATAAACTCAGGTCTGATTACCGCCTTGTCGGCATTTTCTATCCTGTCAAAGCCCTTTAGTCTGTCATAGTTTTCAACGACTGTGGTGTGTCCTATAAACTGCGCCACAAAAGGTGTATCAGGCGACTTGTATATCTCAAGAGGTGTACCCATCTGCTCTATAGTGCCATGGTTTGTGATAATGATTTCATCTGCCACCTCAACAGCCTCATCCTGGTCATGTGTGACGAAAATGCTTGTGATCCCAAGCTTTTCGACCAGCTCCTTAAGCCATGTACGAAGCTCACCTCGCACCTTTGCATCTATCGCGGCAAATGGCTCATCCAGTAAAAGCACCTGCGGATTCGGCGCCAGCGCCCTTGCAAATGCCACTCTCTGACGCTGTCCTCCGGAAAGCTGATTCGGATATCTCTTTTCAAGCCCCGATAAGCCTGTCATCTCAAGAAGCTTGGTAACACGCTCCTTTATGAGCTTTTTCGGCATCTTCTGAAGCTCCAGCCCAAATGCCACATTGTCGTATATTGTCATGTATCGAAACAGCGCATAGTTCTGAAATACAAAGCCTATGCCTCTCTTCGAGGCCGGAATATCATTCACTCGCTTTCCATCTATATATATGTCACCTGAATTTGGCGTCTCAAGCCCTGCTATCATACGAAGAAGTGTTGTCTTGCCACTGCCGGACGGACCAAGCAGCGCCACAAGCTTTCCCTTTTCCACTCCAAAGCTCACATTATCGGATGCCAGGAAGTCTCCGTATTTTTTGTATATATTTTTCATCTCAACGTACATATACGTTATCTCCTTCCTGCTTTTCCCATTAATCTCAGTGTAATTTCTTAAATTTGTGCTCAACTATATTTCTTGCAAAAAGAATGATCAATGCAATGATTAACAGTATCGACGATACAGCAAATGCCGATGTTATCGAGCTGTCTGTGCCCGACATATACAAGGCATCAATCTCAAGCGGCAGTGTAAATGTCTCGCCTCTTGTCTTCGAGAGCGCATTTACCGCGCCGAACTCACCGAGGGCTCTCGCCGTGCAGAGTATGATTCCATAAATCAGGCTCCACTTCATCTGCGGAAGTGTTATTTTCCGAAATATCGTAAAGCCGGATGCTCCCATCAGCGCTGCGGCTTCTTCCTCATCCTTTCCCTCTGCATTGAGCACCGGTATAATTTCCCTTGACACATACGGAAACGTGACAAATATCGTGGCAAGCACAACTCCCGGTATTGCAAAGGTGATTCTCACATTCGTGCCGAATATCTCATTGAACCATCTGATAACCGGATAAAACCACCCAAGCCGTCCGAAGGTCATAAGATACGCAAGTCCTACGATGACCGGAGAAATAGAAAACGGTATATCAATAAGTGTTGCAAGCACCTGCTTTCCTTTAAACGAAAACCTGGTCAACAGCCACGCTGTCCATATTCCAAAGAAGGTGTTGATAACTACCGCAAAAACTGTTGCTATCAAAGTCACCTTGAGTGCTGAAAGCACGTAGCTTGTGGAGATAGCTTTCAGATAGAATCCAAGCCCATCCTTTAAAGCACTTGCCATCACAGAAAAAAGCGGAACTACAAGCATGACAAATATGAAGAGCACCGTAACAGTGACGAGTATTATCTTTGTGATCTTTTTTCTTCTTTCAAGCTTTACCTGTTCGGTCATCGCATTGTGCTCCTTTCCTGTTTGTGTGCATCGCATTTGATTTATATGCAGCCTTCTACAACAAATTAGTGCGCTGTGACTGTTTAACCTGCACTATGTTTACAAATAGCAGCAGTAAAAATGATATGATAAGCATCACAAGTGCTATGGCAGTCGCACTGGCGTAATCTATATAGCTAAGCTTCTGCATGATGACGTAGGATACCACCTGCGTCCTGTGCCTTGCACTGTTGCCTGATATGTAGATGACGCTTCCGTACTCTCCTATGCCTCTGGCAAAGGCAAGACCAAAGCCTGTTAAGAGTGCCGGGCGAAGCTCCGGAAGTATTACCTTAAAAAATGTCTTAGAGGGTGTGGCGCCAAGCATATAAGCGGCCTCCTCATATGTATTATCCATCTTTTCAAGCACCGGCTGTACGGCTCTTATTACAAAGGGAATGCCTACAAAAACAAGTGCCACAACTATTCCTGTCTGTGTGTAAGCTACATCTATTCCAAGCTTGCCAAGGCCCTTACCAAAAAAGCCTGTGCCTGAGTACAGCTTTGAGAGCGTGATGCCCGCAACCGCTGTCGGCAGTGCAAACGGAAGCTCTATAAGTCCGTCAAGCAGCCATTTTCCGGGAAAATCGTACTTCACAAGCGTCCATGCCACGATGAGTCCAAATACCACATTTACGATTGCTGCGATAAATGACGAGGTGATGCTTGTGATAAAGGCATTCCTCACATTCTCCTTCATGATAAGTGCCACGAAATCGCCCGGCGATATCTTTAGCGAATACACAAGCACTGATGCTAACGGAATGAGAACGATGACTGAAAGCATCGTGACCACTATTCCAAGCGAAAGATGGTAGCCCGGTATAACTCTGGTCTTTATGTTCTTTGATTTAGTTTTCTCTTTTGCTGTTTTATCAGTTGCCGTATATTTCATCGAACATTGCTCCATCATCGAAATATGTCTTGTAGGCTTCATTCCATCCGCCGTAATCCTCTATGCTCCAAAGCCTGATATTTAAATCAAACTTGTCGGAAAACCGGTTTAATATATCCTGATTGGTTGGTCTGTAGCCGCTTTCGCCAATCAGCTGCTGTGCCTCATCACTGTAGAGATACTGTAGGTATTCTTTGCTTACCTCTTGTGTTCCGTTGCTCTTTGCATTGTCATCCACAATAGCAACAGAGGGCTGTGCTAAGATGCTGACGGACGGATTCACTATCTCATACTTGCCCGGATATGAATCCATGGTCGTAAGTGCCTCGTTTTCCCACGCTATGAGCACATCTCCCTGACCGTTTTCCACAAATGTGGTTGTTGAGCCTCTCGCACCCGAATCCATAATTGTGACATTTTCATACAGCTTCTTCATAAACGATTTCTGTTCCTTCAGGCTGTCATAATTTGTCTTCGCATAGCTTAGCGCTGCAAGAAAATTCCAGCAGGCTCCGCCACTACTCTTTGGATCAGGCGTAATCACATCCACATTCTTTTTCACCAGGTCATCCCAGTCACTTATATGCTTTGGATTGCCCTTTCTTACAAGTAAAACGATTGTTGATGTGTATGGTGCCGAGCTGTCAGAAAACTCATCAATCCAGCCCTTATCAATTAAGCCTGTATTTTGTATCAGGTCTATGTCATGTTCGAGTGCCAGTGTGACAACATCTGCATTACAGCCCTCCACAACCGAGCGCGCCTGTGCTCCCGAGCCGCCATGTGACTGAATCACATTTATCTTTTTGCCGTGCTCGCTCTCATAGTAAGACTCGAATATTTTGTTGTATTTCTCGTAAAACTCTCGTGTTGGATCATACGACACATTGGTTATGGTGACTGTGCCGTCATCCTTCCTGCCTGAGCAGCCTGTCAGAAGAAGTGACAGAATCATCACTGTCGACAGCAATGCTGCCGTATATTTATGTATGTTTCTCATGTATGTTTCTCATTTTTCATGCTACAGTTTCCGGCAAAGCAAGCCTATGCCGTCAGTTTATATGCCATTAGTTTACTGTAAAAAGCGGTGTGGACAGGTATCTTTCTCCTGTATCCGGAAGCAGCACCACGATATTCTTTCCCTTGTTCTCAGGTCTTTTCGCAAGCTCTGTTGCCGCATATATTGCTGCTCCTGAGGATATGCCAACGAGAAGTCCGTCGCTCTTTGCAACCTCTCTTGCCTTGTCAAAAGCGGCCTCATTCTCCACCGGAATCACCTCATCCACTATATCCATGCGCATGACCTTTGGAATAAAGCCTGCACCGATTCCCTGTATCTTGTGAGGTCCCGGTCTTCCGCCTGAGAGTACCGGTGAGCTCTTTGGCTCAACAGCTACTATCCTTACATCAGGATTATGGTCTCTCAATCCAAGCCCTGTGCCTGTACAGGTGCCGCCTGTTCCGACAGATGATACAAAGATATCTACCTTTCCATCTGTATCCTCCCAGATTTCCTGAGCGGTTGTAGCTCTGTGGATATCCGGATTGGCCTGATTCTCAAACTGCTGTGGAATAAAGGCATTGCCATAATGCTCTTTAAGTCTCTGCGCCTCATCGATTGCCCCCTTCATGCCCTCACGCCCCGGTGTAAGCTTTATCTCTGCGCCAAGCGCTGTGACGATTTTTCTTCTCTCAACGCTCATGGTATCAGGCATGATAAGTATCAGGTGAAGTCCCTTTGAGGCTGCCACAAATGCAAGTCCGATTCCGGTATTGCCACTTGTCGGCTCTATGATTATTGTGTCCTGATTTATCTTTCCATCCTTTATGCCCTGTTCTATCATAGCTGCCGCCACCCTGTCCTTTACACTTCCGAGTGGATTGAAATACTCCAGCTTTGCTATGATTTTTGCTTCAAGCCCAAGGGCTTTTTCATAATTGGTCAGCTCCAGAAGCGGAGTGTGACCTATCAGCTCAGTGAGCTGCTTTGCAATTTTTGCCATTGATATTACCTCTTTTTTGTTAATGTTTGTTTTGAGTATGTTATGAGTTTGAGCTTAGTTTGTATGGTCAGGATTTCCTACCATTCAAATATGATTTCTAAGTTATTGATATGTTACCACTAATTGATATTTTTGTAAATGTAATTAGGGTTATTAATATTTGTTAGCGGGCTATAAATTTTATTGATAGCAGATAGAATTTAATATTAAAAAAGAGTCCTATCATTCGCAGACACAAGGTCTGTGAAAAATAGAACTCTTTTGAGTTGTGCTTTAGCTACTCCTCCTGTTCATTTACTTTATCGGTTCTCGTGATATACTTCGTGATATACTTGATTCCGACAAAGGTTCCAATCAGGATAAGCACTCCTATGATAAAAGGTACTACAGGATTTCTGACAAAGCCTGCTATGATGTAGGTCAGGCATGATATGCCTGCCACAAGCACAGCGTACGGAAGCTGTGTGGACACATGATTCATGTGGTTGCACTGAGCTCCTGCCGATGCCATGATGGTGGTATCGGATATCGGTGAGCAGTGGTCTCCGCATACTGCACCTGCCATACACGCTGAGATTGAGATAATCATCATCGTATGGTTTGTGCCCGAGAAGATATTTACTACTATCGGTATGAGTATACCGAAGGTGCCCCATGAGGTTCCTGTTGCAAAGGCAAGGAAAGCTCCCACCAGGAATATGATTGCCGGGAACAGTCCAAGCAGTGGTCCCGATACTCCTCCCACTAAGCCTGCGACAAATTCCTTGGCGCCAAGGCTCTCTGTCATGGTCTTTAGCGTCCATGCAAAGGTAAGTATAAGTATTGCAGGTACCATCGCCTTAAAGCCCTCAGGGATTGAATTACAGCAATCCGTAAAGCTTAGTACCCTTCTGATTGAGTAAAAGCATATGGTGATTATCAACGCAAAAAAGCTTCCAAGCATAAGACCGATTGAAGCATCGCTGCCTGCAAACGCATCAACGAAGCCTGTTCCGTCAAAAAAGCCTCCTGTGTATATCATTCCGATGATGCAGCTTATTATAAGCACAAGAATAGGAAATACAAGGTCTATAACCTTCCCCTTGCCCTTTATAACATCCTGCTTTGCCTCCGCATACGGCCTGTCTCCTGTGGTAAACAAATCACCCTTTTGGGCATTGGCTTCATGCTTTGCCATCGGACCGAAATCTACCTGTAAAACAACAAGTGTCACCATAGCGATAATAGTAAAGAGTGCATAATAATTGTATGGAATGGCCTTTATGAAAATAGAAAAGCCATCCTCTCCCTTTACAAAGCCGGTAACCGCGGCTGCCCACGATGATATAGGTGCAATGATGCATACAGGCGCTGCTGTGGCATCTATCAGATATGCAAGCTTTGCTCTTGAAACCTGATGCTTGTCGGTGACAGGGCGCATCACACTTCCTACTGTCAGACAGTTGAAGTAATCATCTATAAATATGAGTACTCCAAGTATTATAGCTGAAAGCTGGGCACCAATCCTTGTCTTTATGTGCTCACTCGCCCACTCTCCAAAGGCCGCCGAGCCGCCTGCCTTGTTCATCATGCTCACCATGACACCGAGCACGACTAAGAATATCAGTATTCCCACATTGTACGAATCCGATAGCACTCCAACAAGTCCGTCCTCGAATATGTGAAGCACTGATCTCTCAGCCGAAAAACCCGGCTGAAATGCATTTCCATAAAACAGTCCGCCAATCACTATTCCAACGAATAATGAGCTGTAGACCTCTTTTGTGATAAGTGCCAGAACTATAGCCACAACAGGTGGAACAAGTGCCCAGACTGTGGCATACATAGAAGGCACGTATTCTGCTGCCAGAATCATTATTTTATCCTCCGTCTATCCATTATGCTCTATCTGTCAACTGCGCCGACAAGCTCTGAAATATCCTTTACTCCATACCTGTCCATATACTCTGCGATGCCATCCACTATCTGCTCTGTGGTCTTTGGATTTACAAAGTTTGCTGTGCCGACTGAAACAGCCGTAGCTCCGGCAAGTATCATCTCTATAGCATCGGCAGCATTTGTGATACCGCCCATTCCGATAATCGGAATATTGACTGCATGTGCTGTCTCGTAAACCATGCGCACTGCAACCGGATGAACCGCCGGACCGCTCATGCCGCCTGTCTTGTTTGCTAACACAAAGCTTCTTCTGTTTATATCAATCTTCATGCCTGTAATTGTATTGATGAGCGAAACCGCATCAGCTCCACCGGCCTCTGCCGCCCTTGCTATATCTGCAATACTTGTGACATTTGGAGAAAGCTTCATGATAACAGGCTGCTTTGCATATTTTTTTATCTCGCTTGTGATTGTCTCAACACCCTTTGGATCTGTTCCGAAGGCAATTCCGCCCTCCTTAACATTAGGGCATGAGATATTTATTTCCATCATATCAATAGGCTCATCCGCAAGACGCTTTACCACATCAAGATACTCGTCAAGCGAATGACCGCAGACATTTACCACAATCCTTGTATCAAACTGCTTTAAAAAAGGAATATCCCTCTTGCAGAAAAGCTCGATGCCGGGATTTTGAAGTCCGACTGCATTGAGCATGCCGCCGTACACCTCTGCTACTCTCGGTGTAGGATTTCCCTCCCACGGCTTATTCGCAACACCCTTTGTAGTGACTGCACCAAGTCTGTTTAAATCAACAAACTCGCTGTACTCTGCACCGGAGCCGAATGTGCCGGATGCAACTGTAACAGGATTTTTCCACTCAACACCAGCCACATTTACTGACATATTACTCATTACAGCTCCACCTCCTTCGCATCAAACACAGGTCCCTCTTTGCATATACGCTTGTTGTTCACATTGCTGTGAGCATCCTTGTCCTTTGTCTTGCATACGCAGGCAAGACATGCACCGATTCCACATGCCATGCGCTCCTCCATTGATACAAAGCAGTCCATATCATGCTCTGCAGCGTAAGCCTTGAGTGCACGAAGCATAGGCATCGGTCCACATGCATAAATTACATCTGCCTCAAGAGCATTATCCTTTATTGCATCGATGACATTGCCCTTTGTGCCGACACTGCCGTCCTCTGTAGCGACAAATGAAGCTGCCTGCTCCTTAAACTCATCAAGCAGGAAGGTATTCTCATCGCGATAGCCCATGACAATGTTCATATCGCATACTGCACCTGCCTGTCCCGAATTTTTTTCTTCACCTGATGTCTGCACAATGCCTGCATTTATATCCTTCGCAAGCTGCAGCATAGGCGGCACTCCGATTCCTCCGCCGATAAGAAATGCCTTCTTTCCCGGCTCTACTGTAAAGCCGTTTCCAAGAGGTCCTAAAAGCCTCACCTTATCGCCCCTGACAAGCTTTGAAAACTCCTCTGTTCCCGTGCCTTCACCTGTTACACGGTACACGAGGCGGATGGTGTCATCAGCTCTGTTTATGCCGCAAAGGCTTATCGGGCGCGGAAGCAGCTTACTCTTGTCGTTTGAGTAAACCGATACAAACTGTCCTGCCCTTGCTGCCTTTGCAATTTTGTCTGTCTTAAGTGTGAGGTCATAGATGCCATTGCCGAGTGAGCTCTGGTCAACTACAACTGCAATCTCCTCAAATTTCTCTGCCATTTTATCTCCCTGGTTTCGTTTGTTAATATATTTAAGCTTTCTGAATGACTTATTAACGATTTGCAAGTGCTCCTGAGATATCCTCAATCATATCCTCAACTGCCTTGCGTGATGCATCTGCAAAATTCTCAGCTGTGATGCCCATATCCTTGTACTTATCCTGCTTGTATGCGCAGATGATTCCGCGTGATGAATTGACAATCGCACCAAGTCCGTCCTCATTGAAGAAATGAACAAGGTCTGCGCCCTTGCCTCCCTGTGCACCGTAGCCCGGTACGAGGATGAAACTCTTTGGCATTACCTTACGAAGAATCTTACCCTGCTCAGGATATGTTGCGCCGACAACCGCACCTACATAGCTGTATGAATCACCCATGCAGTCAGCTCCCCACTCTGCAACCTTCTCGCCTACCCACTCATATAATGGACGTCCGTCAATCATACGGTCCTGGAACTCTCCACTTGATGGATTTGATGTCTTTACAAGAATGAAGATACCCTTCTTCTCCTCCTTGCATACATCTACGAATGGCTTGATACCGTCTGTTCCGAGGTATGGATTGACAGTTGCAAAATCCTCATCAAAGGTAGAATAGCTCTTGCTGCCGATCTGTACCCTTCCAAGATGTCCTGCAGCGTATGCAGCCGATGTTGAGCCGATATCTCCACGCTTTACATCTCCGATAACCACGAGATCCTTCTCATGACAGTAATCCACTGTCTTCTGGAACGCCTTAAGTCCCTCCACTCCAAACTGCTCATACATGGCAATCTGTGGCTTTACCGCAGGAATCAGGTCATATGTGGCATCCACAATAGCCTTGTTGTACTGCCAGATAGCTTCGGCTGCACCGGCCGGTGTCTCTCCAAGCTCATCAAATGCCTTCTTTGTGATGTGCTCAGGCACATATGAAAGCATCGGGTCGAGACCTACTACGATAGGTGCATTTGTTTTCTTGATTTTGTCTACTAATTTGTTGATCATTCTTTCGTCCTCTTTATGCGTATTTTATTATACAGACAGATATTATGATTATTAAATATCTGCATACAGTTATAAATATTCTATAGCATAAACTAAATTCTTGCAACCAAAAATATAATAGCAGGGAGTATAGCATTAATTGCTGCTATACTCCCTGCTGATTTCATCTTTACACTCCCACAACCTCATCAATCATCTTAAGCTCTTCCTCAGAGAAGCCAGTGCCCTCCATAACCTTTAGGTTTTCAAGAATCTGCTGTGGCTTTGAGGCGCCAACAAGCACACTTGTCACGTCATCATCCTTTACCACCCACTTGAGAGCCATCTGTGCAAGTGTCTCACCACGCTTTGTGGCTATATCGTTTAGCTTCTTAATCTGCTCGATGTGTGGAGCGAGCTTTTCCTGATTTAAAAAGCGTCCGTCTGTCTTTATACGGCTATCCTCCGGAATGCCGTTTAGGTAACGGTCTGTGAGCATACCCTGTGCGAGCGGGCTGAATGAGATGATGCCCTTTTGGCACTCTCTTGCAGCCTGCTTCAAGCCATTTTGCTCTATTGTACGGTTGAAGATATTGTATGAATTCTGGTTGATGATAAACGGACATTTCAAATCAGTAAGAATCTCGCAGGCTTTCTTCATGGTTTCGCCATCATAATTTGACAGTCCGACATAGAGTGCTTTTCCGCTCCTTACTATCTGGTCGAGTGCTCCCATTGTCTCCTCAAGCGGTGTCTTTGGGTCCATTCTGTGATGATAGAAGATATCCACATAGTCGAGTCCCATTCTCTTAAGACTCTGATCAAGACTTGCAATCAGATACTTGCGGCTGCCCCAGTTGCCGTACGGTCCCTTCCACATATCATAGCCTGCCTTTGAGCTGATGATGAGCTCATCGCGGTATGCTGACAGATGTTCCTTAAGGATAAGCCCAAAGTGCTTCTCTGCGCTTCCGTATTCAGGGCCATAGTTGTTTGCCAGGTCAAAGTGGGTGATACCGTGGTCAAAGGCTGTGAAGCACATCTGCTTCATGTTGTCATACGATGAAAAATCCCCAAAATTGTGCCATAAGCCAAGTGATACAACAGGAAGCTTCAGTCCGCTCCTGCCGCATCTGTTGTATCTCATTGTGTCATATCTCTTTTCGTCTGCTGTGTACATATTTACCTCCCGCATAAATACATGATATGAGGGTCAAAAGGTATTTTGACCCTCATTTATGATAAATAATTATACTACAGCAGACTTGATTTTTCTATTGTTTACTAACGAAACTTTTCTATATTCCTAATGCTGTGTAAATGTTCAGAAATCAAATAAAATCTTCCGTTAATTTTCCGTGCTTCTCATAATTTGTCACACGCGCTATCTTGTTTTCATCATCCACAAACACTACCTTCGGATGATGCTCCTTTGCTTCCTCAGGTGTCATCTGTGCATAGCACATGAGTATCACATGGTCACCGACTGCAACCTGTCTGGCTGCTGCACCGTTTAAGCATATCATGCCTGAGCCCGGCTCTCCTGCGATGGTGTAGGTCTCGAATCTGTTTCCGTTTTCCACATCAACAATCTGAACCATCTCATACTCTAAGATGCCTGCTGCCTCAAGCAGCTTTGTATCTACAGTGATGCTTCCCACGTAGTTTAAGTCAGCCTGCTTGACCACTGCTCTGTGTATTTTGCCTTTAAGCATTGTATAATTCATTGTTTTTACCTCTTTTTCATATATCACTTTTGTCTGAACAGCAACAAATTATTGTTACTATCCAATAATTGTTACTGTTCAAAAATCATTCCTATCCTTCTACGCGATAAAATTATCAATCAGCCTTGTCTTTCCGATATAAACAGCGATTGCTATAAGTGTTGTTCCCTTAATCTCGTCAACAGGTGTGATTGTGTCAAAATCGACCACATCCACATAATCAATTCTTGCAAGAGGCTCCTTGTTTATCTCTGCTGTAATTGCATCCTTTACCACTTTTGCGCTCTTCTCGCCTGCGTCTACGAGCTGCTTTCCGATTTTTAAGCTTCTGCTCAGTACAAGCGCTGCCTGTCTTTCATCTGCGCTCAGATATGTGTTTCTTGAGCTCTTTGCCAGTCCATCCTCCTCACGGATGATTTGGCAGCCGATGATTTCTGTGTCAACATTTAAATCCTTTACCATACGCTTTATGACCGCAAGCTGCTGTGCATCCTTCTGTCCAAAGTATGCGCGGTCAGGTGTCACAATGTGAAACAGCTTCAGTACAACTGTCTGCACACCTCTGAAATGAATCGGTCTTGTTTTTCCACAAAGCTCAGTGGTGAGGCCATTCATATCCACATATGAGCAGAAGCCGTCTGCATACATCTCATCAGCCTCCGGATGGAAAATAATGTCAACTCCCGCATCCTCACAAAGCTTTGCATCCCTGTTTAAATCACGTGGATAGCTGTCTAAATCCTCTGTAGGGCCAAACTGCATTGGATTTACAAAAATGCTCACTACAACCTTGTCATTCTCACGTCTTGCCGCATCGATTAAGCTCTTGTGTCCCTCGTGGAGGTAGCCCATTGTAGGTACAAAGCCTACACTTTTGCCTTCTCTCTTCCATTCCTTTACTGCTTCTCTAACCTGTTTGATTTGTCCGTATATTAACATTTTATGTCTCCTTATTCTTCTATGCTTCGTAACTATTCTTCAATATTAGTACAGTTTGTCAATTATTGTCTCATCCATCTTAAAGGTATGCTCCTCATCTGGGAAACTTCCCTCCTCAACAGCCTTTTTGTAGGCTGTGAATGCCTCATTCATCTCTTTTCCGACCTGTGCAAACTGCTTTACAAATTTCGGCTTCATGTTTGCATACATGGCAAGCATATCCTGATATACGAGCACCTGGCCGTCGCAGTCTGCTCCCGCTCCGATACCGATTGTAGGTATGCTTATGCTCTCTGTGATTTTTTTGGCAAGTGCCTTTGGCACGCACTCGAGCACCACTGCAAATGCTCCTGCTTCCTCGACTGCGCGTGCCTCGTCAAGGAGCTTCTGTGCTGCTTCTTCACCCTTGCCCTGCACCTTAAAGCCGCCAAATGCGTTTACTGACTGTGGTGTAAGCCCTAAATGTGCACAAACTGGAATTGACGCATCAACGATAGCCTTTATCTGTGGACATACCTCCCTGCCGCCCTCGAGCTTGACAGCCTGTGCATGACCTTCCTTCACGAGTCGTCCTGCATTGACCACCGCATCATATACTGATGTCTGATATGACATAAAAGGCATATCTGTGATGAGCAGTGTATCCTTTATACCCCTTGAAACAGCTGCGCTGTGATGAATCATATCCTCCATAGTCACTGAAAGTGTATCCTCATAGCCAAGCACCACCATGCCGAGTGAATCTCCCACTAAAATCGCATTGATTCCGGCCTCATCTATCAGCTTGGCAGTCGAATAATCATACGCTGTGAGCATCGTGAGCTTCTCGCCCTTTTCCTTTGCCTGTTTAAAAGTTACTACTGTATTTTTCATTGTCCAATCCCTCTGTCTTTCTGCAACAATCCGTTTTTTATAAATTCACGGTATTGTCAGCCTCTTAGCAATTCCATCATCTGAGTGTAATCCTTATCAGGATTCTTTTTTTCAGCAATATTTACCAGTTTTGTACCTAGCATTTTGTACAATCTGACATCATCACTATCGTCATTTTGCATACATGCGATATGCTTTTTCACTGTTTCAACATCGTTTCTCTCGATTGGCCCGGTCAGTGCGCCGTCACAGCCTGCTTCAAGTACATTTTCGATATTGCGCATCACAAGCTGACCTGTGGCTCTTAGCGCCTCATCCCTTGTAAAGCTACAGTCCTCCAAAAGAGTGTAGCCCATGTCAAGGACAGCAATCACCTGATTGCTCAGAATGCTCGCTGCTGCATGGTATTTTGCCTTTTTGGTGCCATCAATGCGGCATACCTCATTTCCAATAGAACTAAACAGCCCGGATATTGCTTCAACCGCAGCATCCTGCCCTTCCACTGTGAAAAATGCTTTATTTAATTGCTCATATGATGAAAATTTGTTACTGAACGGTAACATTGGATGAATTGAACAGCATGATACGCTCATGCTCTCCCTTCCGGAAAATGAATCGGATGATAATGCGCCACTGCAATGACATATAATCTGATTCCTTAGAGACAGTTCTTTTAATTGTTCCCAAACCGGTATAATAAATGAATCCGGTGTGGTGATAAATATAATCTGTGATTGATCCGCCAGTTGCTTTAGCGAATCAAAGCTCTCTGTCCTTGTAAACTCCGCAGCCTCCTTAGCTGCCACAGAATCCACGTCATAATAGCCTGCAAGCTCTATGTCCTTTGTCCTTAGGTATTTACCTATAGAACAGCCCACTCTGCCTGCGCCGATTATGCCTATTTTCATGCTACCACCTTCTTTCCAAGCCGGTCAGACCATTCCTATATCGCAGCCGATATAATCTCCGCCATGTGCCGTATGGCTGCGGTCGATTTATCCTGTGCGCGCCTGTCACTTTGCTGCCTGCTTCATATTCTGATACAGCAATGCGCTTTGGCCTCCTTGTGTCTGCCGGATATGCTCTGTCATAAGGTGACAACACATCCTCCATGATACAGTTTCCTTCGAATACCGTTCGAAGAAAACTATACCACATTGACTATTATTTAACAATCCCTATTTTATTTTGCCTCAGTCATCTTGATATACTCATACTGTGGCTTGAAATCCTCTCTGTCACAGAGTTCATAGTAATGCATAAAGATTCTCTCCATGACATTTGGAATCTGATTTTCCTGTGGTTCAAATAGTATGATAAGATACTGCATTGAACTGTAACGCGTGCAGACATCCACCTTTCTGATCTTGCTGCGGATAGACTGCTCCATGCAGTCAAGTGCCTTCTCAATTTCCTCGATATCTGCAAGCTGCTCCGGCAGAGTGTTCATAGTCACCATGACCAGATAGCAGTTGTGCTTGTGCCTATCTCCTACATTGTTCACGAACTCATAGATTCTTGCAAACTCTCTGTAGTTTAAATCCAGCGCACCTGTATAGCTGCCACTCTCCTTTAAAAGCTTTGCCACGTTTCGTAAATCCGCACTCAGATTTGTATTCTCCTTATTGTCAGCTAAGAGCTGCTCATAGAAGAAATATGAACCCTTACAGTTCTGCTTCACATAGTAAAGTGCCTTATCTGCCTTTGTGTAGTCACTTTCAAACATGGCTCCCTTTGTCGTCATGCACAGTCCTGCTGAAAGAGCAGCCTCCTTTATCTCACAGTCTGCATCCCTGACGCTCTCGAAGCCCTCAAATATACGCTTTATAACACTCTCCACGCTTGCCCTGTCAGAATATGGCATAAAGATGAGGAACTCATCACCTCCAAGCCTGCAGGCTGCAAAGGTCTCATTCTCAGTCTCTTTAGCAAGGAGATTACCTATAAGCTTAAGTGCCCTGTCACCCGCCTTGTGACCATGCACATCATTTACTTTTTTGAGATTATCCATATCTATGAAGGCAAGACAGCCATCATTATCCTGCATCAGGGCTGCTATTACCTGCTGTCCACGACTTCGCATGTAAAGTCCTGTCAGATAATCAACACTATCGGCTTTTTCCTGACTGCTCATGGTCTTCATGACCTCAGATATGAATTTGTCTGCCACTGACTCGATAGCCGCATTATCACGGTAGCCCTGAGCCGCCGGATTGTCCTCATCTATCACAACCATGCCATTGTCAAGCATATCAACAAACATACGCGCAATCTGCGGATCAAACTGCGTGCTGCAATTATCCAGAAGCTCCCTTCGGATTTCTTCATCGGGCAGAGAATTCCTGTAAATCCTGCGCGATCTCATGGCATCATAGCTGTCTGCCACACACACTATACGGGCAGAAAGCGGTATCTCCTCTCCCACCAGTCCGTCAGGATAGCCCTTTCCATCGTAGCGCTCATGATGATTCCTTGCAATATCCACCAGATGGTCTAACAGGGTAATATCCTTTAAGATATCTGCACCCATCACAGTATGGCTCTTTATGGCGGCAAACTCTTCATCAGTCAGCCTGGTTGGCTTATTTAATATAGTATCAGGCACGCCAATCTTTCCGATATCATGCAGATATGCAGCATTTCTAAGATTTTCCACCTCATTCTCACTCCAGCCTAGCTGCTTTGCTATGAGGGCAGAATACTCAGCGACTCTGTATGAGTGTCCTCTCATATAATCGTCCTTTGCCTCAATTGTAGCAGCAAGTGTCTTCATCATCTGAAGTGAAACTCTCTCTGTCTGATTTCTAAGCTTGTCACTCTCTTCCTTCTGGCGCTTGTATTCTATCTCGCTGATTCTTTTTATTGTGACTATGATATTGACAAACAAAATCACAATAAGGCCTGTTCCGATAAAGAAACCTGACATAGTGACAACAAAGTACACAGATGCAGCCTCTATAAGCACCAGAACAAGTGCAACAATCATGGCAATCATCTCAGGTCTGTAGCCCAAGGCCCTGTGTTTAATTATATCAATGATAAATGTTGTGATGACGACCACGCAGCAGACAGCAAGCATTCCCTGTCCTGCCGGCAGAGTCTCTATATAATCGCACACACCAAAAAGCTGCAGTGCTGTGCAGACAATGAAATTCACAGCCGCAAGCGCCTCTATGCATGTATACACTCTTGTATAACGCCCGCCCTGTATGCTGTCAATATAAATCGAAACAGCAATAGGACTAATCAGAATAACCACAAAGCACATAGCCGCCAAAACAGATGCATTCGGCACTAGCATCTGACGCAGCTTTGATTCACCAAGCATCCATATTGCCCCAAGAAGCATACACCAGCCTACATACTCCATGTCAAAATGTGTCTTGTATACAATACTGAGCGCTATACTGAACATAACAGACACTACAGCAGCAAAAAAAATGAAAAATGCTATAATCGTCTCTCTTGAGCTATTATGATATATATTTGTCCATATATCGCTCTTATCTCCACAGTATACTGTATTTACAACGCCTGAATAGTTGGATGCATGGCTTGTCAGCTCAATGCGCAGCTCTTTGCCGGCATCATCCTCCGACATATTGCAAAATACATATCTGCTCGCGGAATCCTTACCGAAGGGTCTCGTGTCCTTTGTATCATACTCTGCTCTCAGACTGCCATCCACGTAAAATCTGACTGTCTGAAGTGATGCTCTGATTGCCATGACATTTGCATCGAAATCATCAGGCAGAACAGTAGTTATGACCATCGTATCCCCCGGCTTAACATCGTACCTGCCGGGTACTTCAACAGTCTCCCTTTCACCATCGGACTTCTCCCATGTAAAGCTGCCCTCGTAGGTGATATTATTATCACTTACAGACTGGCTTCTCTCACTCGGTAATATGCACTCGGCAATTATAAATCCAACAATCAAAAAGGCCATCATTAAATAAAACAATGACCTCTTTGTCCTACTCACGCTGTATCTCTCCATAACTTATCCTATTCCGCAAACATAAGGTCTGCTATATAATAGTCAGGTTTTCTAATGCCGCAGAGGAAAATTCAGACACACTATGCAGTCTGCTGTTCAACCATGGTGTTGATTTTCTTGCTGATTTTATTTACATACATCATGATTGCTACACCTGCAGCAAAAATCACTACTGTGACAATAATTCCAACTGCCGAAAAACACAGCTGGCTTAAGTATCCGATAAACGGAGTCTTTGCGATAACCTGCCCTTTAACTACCTTATATGATACACCATTTCCATCACGTAATGCAATCTCTTTTGCAGAAGAATCGTTAGAATCCACATAGTATGAATCAACCCTTCTGCCTGATGAATCAGCTGATTCGATAGCTACTATATTGCCATCCTTATAAGAGGCCTCGTCGATAGTCTTTAAATATACCACACTGCCGTACTTTGAGATATTTCCTGTATGGTCTGTGCCCGAAAGATATGTATGATAGCCAAATATCGGTGGAAGCACAACCGGAAGCACTATAAGAAGTGCCACGATTACAAGCACATAGCCCAGTATTGTAAGCCCTGTCCTTTTACCCTTTTTCTCGTCTACTGTCTGATTGTTGTTAGTGTTTTTACTCATATTAAGCTCCTTTCTGTTCATAAACCCAGTATCACTACAAATGGAGTATTTCCATGTAGTCTGTTGCATCAGCCGCTACAGCAGCCTTTTTCTGCATGGCAAGCGCCTCATCAATGAGATGCGGCATAGCCAGTGTCAGGTTGAGTGCCTCCGCCATATCAGCGTACTCGCTCTCCTTAAATGTATTCGTGTCTGCGGTGTAATATGCGTTGTGCATGGTCTCCTCATAGCCCACTATAAGCATGTTGTTTAAGAAAGCCCTGTGAACCGCATCCACTATCTCACCCTCGTGATTGATATCGAGGTAGAAATCACACTTCTCAAAAAGACTATCCAGCACGGACATCTTCACATTAGGGTAGAGTGACACATTGTCATACTGCCCTGCCGACATAAGCTTCGACGACATCTCTGTGATGGCCGCCACATGAAAATGCATCTGTGGCATGAGTGACGCAAGCTCTGTCAGATGACCCACATTCTCTGAATTGGTACATACGAGTATGTGCGGCCTGTGCTTATTTTCCCTGACAAAGCTGTAGATATATCCAAGCTGCTTCACCTTATCGGAAGGAGCACCAAGTGCTATAAGCCTGTCGTAGGACTCCCTGCGCGATACAAATACGCGCTTTGCCCTCGTTCCCTGATCACGCAGTATAATCTGCATATTGCCGGGTATTTCATCGCCCACCGGCTCGTGCCAGAAAAGTGCGTCGCGAAAGCCGTTTGGCGCGAGCGCCTGTGATGCAAAAAACGGATATGACAGCGAGTTGAAATAAACCGCTGTATCCTCCAGCCCTGCACACCTAATGAAAAACGCTATAAAGTCTGTCTTACTTCTGAAAATCCAGTCCTTATCCTGCCATCTGACGAGTATATCACCGGTGACGAAGTTTTCCACTATCATCTCCCTGCCCGTCACATCAAAAAACTTCCTGAGTGCCTTCTGTCCCTTTTTATTAAAAACCGTGTGACAGAAGATCGCGCCATACCTGTTATAGTGCTCTGAAAGCCTGACCTGACCGGCATCATCGAGCCAGTCAACAATCTTGACCTGTCGCTTGTGCGTAGGCTCCGTGAAAAATATCCTCGCTCGCTCCCTGGTGCGGTCCATGACCTTCGCAGATGAATTATCGCCCTCTATGCGCCAGTAATCAGGAATCTGTATCTGATTGAAATACAGCGGCTTACCCGGTAAGCTGTCAGCTTTCCTGTAATCGCCTAAGAAAAATCCATACACGCTCATCACATCATCCGGCAGAAAACCGTCATCCTCAATGACTGCTGCATGAAAGGCTGCACCGGCATTCTTAAATGACTCAAGGAGATTCCTGCTCTCGAGCGAAAATGTATCAAACAGCAGTGTGATACCAACTGCTTCGTGTGTTACTTCAACAGCTCTATCCATCTGTGAACCACCTCCTTAGTCAGATATTCTTTGGCCTTCTCATATGAATGTGCCGAAAATGCATCCATATCATCCTCTGTAAACATCCTCACTATACGCTCAGAAAGAAGCTTTATCTTCTCCTTCTGATCCATCTCATCGGTGATTGGAATTTTGTAGCCGTTTTGCCCATCATCGATAAAGGTCTGGTTGCCATACCTCACATCAAAGCCCACTATAGGAAGCCCTGAGCCTATGGCCTCCATGAGTGTGAGCCCGAAGCCCTCACTCTGTGAAGCTGCCACATACGCATCATAGTGCTTGTATACATCATCTAATTTCTGCTGTCCCATCAAATGCACATAATCAGCACAGCCCAGCCTGCCGATAAGTCCCTTAAGCTTCGCCTCATCGCCACCCTTGCCATATATGTCAAGTGAAATGTCAGGCACGCTTTCTTTCGCTTTCACAACGGCCTCCACCAGCCAGTCACAGTGCTTCTCAGTCGCAAGACGCGATGCCGTGATGAGTGAGTGCCTCTTTCTTGGCTCATCAGGATACTTAAGCTCATCAAGACTGCCCACCGGAATAGTCACCACATGAGGCTCCTTTCCACAGTACTTCTTGAACTGCTGCCTCATAAGCTCATTCTGCGCATCTGTCGCTGTGATGTAGAAATCTATGTGCTCAGTCTGTGAAAACGAATATTCATAATAGTTGTTCCACAATATGTAATCATCATCAGTGCCGCCCTCGCTGAAATGGTCCGCATGCACCACTATTCCTACGCGCGCCGGTCCACAGTTTTCGAGGATTGCCTGACCTATGCCTGTCGTCCTGTCGATGATCACCACATCATCAGCCGTTAAGTTAAGCATCTTTACCATATAGCCGACCAGGTCAGCCTTGGTATAAAGCACCTGCGCTCCTATCCTGTAAAAGGTGCTGTCATCCTCTATGACCTCCTCGTAGCACACCGAGCCATCCTCATTGAAAAATGTCCTGCCGTACAGATGAGCCTTGCCGTCAAGCGGAGCATAGTATTCGCTGAAGGTCCTGCAATAGGTGTAAAAATCCTTCCTGATCAGGCATCCGTTTGAGACAATCTCGACTCTGTGCACTAAATCACTTGTATCATCAACCATGTAGCAGGTGTAGAACCTGCCGCTCTCCTTAAACTGATACCTGCATGTCTTGCCCTCTCTGGAAAAGGTATAATCCTCTTCTGCCATCGAAGCCTCAAGCTCCTTTAGAGTGAATGTGACGGGCGATGTCCTCACATCTGTAAAAAATGTGTACAGCCATATCACTTCCTCATCCAAAAAGCCGATGTTCTTTGTCATGTGCTCTATATTTTCAGTTGGAAACATATCTGTGAAAACAAACCTTGCCGGAATGTGTGCCCTGCGAAGCAGATTCGCTCTGTAGCTCTGTGCGTACTCCACGCCGCTTGAAGCCCAGCCTATTCCGAGATTGAAGTTATATACCATATGATTCTCCTCGTATCTGTCAAACTATTGATATTACACTGTCTCTATGGGTAGATGACCTGCAGCCTGCCATCCTTGCCGATTTTGACGTCACTAAGCAAAATATTCCTTATGATATTACATTTTACCGCTTTTTCTGTATCCAAAAACGACTCGAAAGCCTCATTTTGGTATTCAAACATAACATTTCTCTGTGCGGATGCTCTTCCCGCTACCGCATACTTGAGCTGCTCAAGGTAGTCAATCAGCTCAACCCAGCCATCATCCACCGCCTTTAGAGTTGCCTCACGGACAAACTGCTCGTAAGCCTCCTCATCACCTATGCGCTCACGCTGTCTTGAAAGCCCCTGATACACACGAAGCATCAGGTAATCGCTAACAGTGGCGGCGCTTTGCATGTCAGACAAAGTCAGACCGGCGTCCAGCTTGTAGGAGATGTTGTCAAGAATGTATCTGTTTAGTATGGATGTGTATTGCTCTGTATTCGTATTTTTATCGTTATCTTTCTTTCTGCCACGGCGCCTGCCATGCTTATTATTACTCAGTATGCAGTCAAAATGATTAACGAAGTCTGAGATATTCTCCTTCGCAATCCCTACTATCTTCTCCTCCTCGACTCTTGCACCGTCGAGCAGGTTCTTTCTGGTTGCGTAGATTAAGTCTCGCTGACGCTGGAGGACCTGGTCGTATTGCAGTGATTTCTTACGGTTCATTTCCTCTGACTCCACACTAAGCTTCTGACACTGGTTGACAATACGCTTTATTTTGCGCTTTCTGATACGCTTTTTGCCATCTATATAGCGCTGCATCTTCTCATCATCCTCAGCACCTACTATGTCATCCTCGAGGCTCACATAATACTGGCTGAAGCCCGGATCACCCTGTCTGCCGGCACGGCCCCTCGCCTGCCTCTCGGATCTTGAATTGTTCATCCTGCCTATACCTATGACAGCTAAGCCTCCAAGCTCCTTCACTCCGTCTCCGAGCTTTATATCTGTTCCTCTTCCTGCCATCGTTGTAGCAACCGTGACAGCATTCAGCTGGCCTGCGCCTGCGATAATCTGTGCTTCCCAGAATGCATTGCTTGCGTTTAGTACGTTGTGCGGGATATTTTTCTCTATTAAGAGCCTTGAAAAAAGATCTGTATCCGTAACGGAATTGAGCACCACAAGCACCGGCTGGCCTGTTTCGTGAAGCCTTATCACATCATCCACTGCTGTCCAAAACTGGTCATGGCCGTTTTTAAAGTATCTGTCCTTCCTGTCAACTCTTTTAAGAGGCCTGTTTGTAGGTATTCTCACCACATGCTTGCCGTAGGTCTCAAAAAGCTCATCCTTTGCATCCATGAGTGTGCCGCTCATGCCTGCCATCTTGTCAAACATCATAAACAGATTCTGGAAGGTAACGGATGCAACAGTTCTGTATTCCTGCGATATCTCCACCTTTTCCTTTGCCTCTATAGCCTGATGCTGACCGCCACGCAGCTTGACACCGTGCATGAGACGGCCTGTCGCTCCATCAAACAGCTCTACCTCCTTCTTGTCAGTAACAACATAATCCTTTTTGTTCTTCAAAAGCTTGTGCGCCCGAAGAGATAGCGTGACATGCCTGTTTATCTCAAAATTCTCTTTACCGTAGAAATTGGATATGCCAAAGAAGCTCTCGGCAAACTTCACACCCTTTGGAGTGAGCCAGACGGCCTTATCCTCCTCTATGTAGTCTATATCCTCCACAAGTGTCGTGACGAAAAAATCACATACATCATACAGGTTCGACTGCACTCTCGGCACTCCCGATATGACGAGTGGCATAATTGCAGAATCTAGCAGCACCGAATCAGCCTCGTCAATTATGACATAGTGGAAATCACAGAGAAATCTGTCCTCCTTCTTCTTTACCAGATTGTCAAAAAGGAAATCAAAACCAAGTGTGCCATTTGTGGTATATATGATATCAGCCGAATAGAACTGTCTTTTCTCGTCATCATCCTGCTTTTTTGTATCATCCGCATCCGGGTATGAGCAGGTGAGACCCATGAAATTATAGACCTCTCCCATCTCTGCACCATCTCGCGATGCCAGATACTCGTTTGTGGTCACGAGCATACAGCTCTTGCCGGTCAGCGCATTCAGATAAAGCGGCATCGTGGCAGATAGAGTCTTTCCCTCACCTGTATTCATCTCGGCGAGATATCCACCGTGAAGAGCTGCTGCCGCTAAGATTTGCACATCATACGGTCTCTTTCCAAGCACCCTGTAATCAGCCTCGCAGATAGCAGCAAAGGCCTCCGGCATAAGCGATTCAAGCGATTCCCCATCACTATACCTGCTCTTAAACTGCTCTGTCAGTGCAGAAAGCTCTTCATCACTTAGATTTTTTATTTTTTCTTCGCTTTTTCTTACTTTTGTTAGAGTCCTCTTTAAGTCTCTCAATTCTTTCCTGCTCTGCATCAAACTCTTCCTCTGAAACCTCTTTAATCACCAGTGATTTGAATGTAAAATCAGCATTTCCACCATTTATCAGCTCTATCCTGTAGCTGTAGGTCCTGATGGACGGCTTGAAAAACGCTTTTTTATCGCGGACAATAATACTCTGCGCCTGTACATCATACCTGTCAAAAAATATGATACGAAGCATCAGTGCCTCACTCTCACTGTTGTGATAGTCAATATTCACCGCAATGGAATATGCCCGCTCTCCATCGATGAGCGGAAGCGACGGCTCTATCCTATTTCCCTGGAAATTCGTCATAGAATACCATGTGTGAATCACCGTGCCCGGCGGCATGAGGCGGTTCTTATAAGAGACTGAGCCATCCTCGTTAAATTCAATTTTAGAGCCATATACATACGAGTCCGATAAAAATTCCTTCCAGCGGACCTGCCAAGTGTCACCATACATAATACTTACCTGTCTTACTATTGTTCACTTAATATTTGTTTTCCTGTTACTGTTCACACCTAACTGTGTGACCTGCAACGTTTATTTGCTTATCTTGAAAAATCATCATGCAGCAGATTATTATACTGGCTCTTGAACCATGCCATGACATTTGCCGAATTGTCAGTATGTCTGCCGTGTGAGCCCTTGCCATACACCTCAACACCGCTCGACTTCAGATGAGACAAAATGCTCGGATAACCATCCGGGTCGTAATCATCCTCATACAGATATGAAATGATGAACTTTGTGTGCGACCAGTCGGCACTGTCGAATCTGTCCCACATCCTGTTGTTTAGCTGCTCTATCGCCTCATCAGAGAGATTGTCATAATTTTTCATCAGTATATCAAGCGAGGTAGCGAAGCCTCCGGCTCTAAGGATTCGCTCATTTTTTGCAATATTTCCCATATTAGGAACCGGTTTGGCAATGATAAGCGCATGTGGTAATAATTTTGGTCCGTAATATAATGAGCCTAAAGTTCCCATGGAAGCTCCCGAAAGTAAAAGTTCATTCTGCGTAAATCCCAATTGTTTCATTTTTTCTTCAATATAATTAACAATCATATCTTCATATTCTTTATCTCCAATATAATAGCCTCCACCTTCTGATCTAGGATCTGTTAATAAAATAAACGGACATCCGAAGCCACGCATCATATAGTAGCCCTCAAAGCCCTCCTGAGTCCTGTAGCCTGAGAAATAGACAGCAAGCGGTGGCTTCATATCGCCCTTCTCAAAGTACACAAACACTTCCTCTCCCTTAGAAGAGACAAGCCTCTCACCTCCGGGCAGGAAAAATCCATGCCCACGGCGCGAATGTCTGTCGTGAAGTGATATGATATTCAGGCTGCCTGTACCCTTTGCAAGGATTGAAACAAAAACAGGGCCATAATCAGATTCATTATCTATTCTAAAAACATCCTGAAGCTGTTCCTCATCAAGCTCCCAGACCTGCTTTATATCACCAATCGAGCCGTTATAGAACTGAAATATTCTAAGCTTAATCTCTACATTTCCTGTTTTCTCATATTCAAGATACATATCAATACACTGTCCCTCAAAAACCGGGATATTGTATCTCCAGTATGCAATCTGTGAAAAATCCTCTCCAAACTCTCCATCCAGAAGCAGGTTATAGTTTCCTTCACATGATACCCTTCCTGTAAAGGAATCACTGATAGCAAGCTTGGCCGGATTAAACTTCTCACCATACGGATTAGGATAATAATTTCTCACCTCATGAGCCAGAAAATACTGCACATCGCCGGTATACAGATACTGTCCCATTCGTGCCTTGAAATATCTGCTCGTCGCGCTGTTTAGCATCTGCACATTTTCCGTAGCAAAAAGACAGTAGCCCCTTGTAAACTTCGTAAATTTCTTTTCCTCTGAGAGTGTTATATCCCTGTCGAGAATAACTAAATCCATGAGCTTTCTCGCAGGTCTGTTTGCCGAGGGTTCACTCTCATCAGACTCGTACACTTCAAACTCTATATTGTCCGGAATGCTGTATTTAGTTGTCCAGTCGTCATCGCCAACATATAAAACATGAATCTTACTCACTGAAATTTAGCACCTTTCTCCACTTCTTAAGCAGCACCGATGTGGTATATTTCTGACCAAGCTCATAGCACTCCACCAATGCCTGATTCCAGTTTTCAAAGCTGTCCAGATAATATGTCAGGCTCCTTCCTATATCAGAAAAATCATCTATGACCATTCCGTTTTTCCCTGAAACAAGAAACTGGTCTGCACTCAGGCTGATTCTCGGCACGCCCTTGCTGATAGCTGTGACATAGACGAACACATCCATCGTAACTCTCATATCGAGGATGACTCTCTGCTCGTTGATACACTTGCTGATATCACGCTCATCCACACATACATCCACGAAAAATCTCTGCTCCACCGGTTTTTCCATATCCCCCAGCTCATTCTCAGCGAATGCATCAGCCCCGCTGCCTCCAAAGCCTAAAGCTGCCTCACCATCGCCTGTTACCAAACGGGAATCATAGCCCATACTATCAAGAAGCTTTACCGTATCATTCTTTATAGCATCCTCATGCCCCCATGAAGCATCTCTTGTAAAGAAATGAACTCTCGCAAGGTCATTTATGGTCAGATAATCCGCAAGCCCCTTTATAATCCGAGCAAATGCATCCTCAGTCAGTCCATCAACCGGCACAAGGATGTTCTGCACACGAAGCTGCGAGCTGATACCGAAATCCATCCTGGCATCATATGGCGGAATATCTGTGATATGTAATCTGAACGGCTTGTTATTTACTGAAATTTTATCTGCAGCTATCTCTCCTGTTTCTTGAGCAGAACCGGCTTGTGAATCAGAATTTATATCATAGCTTCCACTCAGATTTGCCATAATAAGCTTCGTTGTATAATCAGAATCGGTAATGATATTTTCCGCATGCTCTAAAAAATCTGCTGCCAGTGATGTCTGCGTAAAATCAAATCTGTTCTCAAAAAATGTAGCAATAACCCTTTTTCCCTTAAGCACATGCTCTGCAATCCTGATATGAAGCGGATGCATCGCCACGAAAAAGCTGTCACTTTGCCTTGTGAGATGCACATAGCTTGCAAATACCTCTTCAATAACCGCTTCAAGGCTGTCATATTCAGCCTTCGTGAAGCGCATCTCAACCGGCTCACCTGCTTTGCCACTCTTGGCATCAGGCACTACATCATATTCAGGGCATGTCTGATTGACAATCACATGACCATCATTTTTATACTCACGTATCTTCCAGATGCCATTTTCCATCAAAAAATCCTGATACTGCTCTATACCGTTTTCATAGATAACAGTACTTGAAACAAAGCCTCTGTCATCATAATAGTTGCGCCTGCAGATTTTGCCATCCTCAAACATATCTATGGATATCGGATTGCCATCCTCACCAAACTCTACCTGTGCATACTTCACATCGCCCTGCAAAGCGATTATAGAAAAAGGCGAATATACAAACTCCAGCCCCTTCGGCCACTTGATATCGTGATATGACAGTACAGCGACCTTCTTTCTCCTGACCTGTGCTATCGCATCAAAGCATGACCAGTACTTCGAGCGGTACATGCCCTGCCTGTGTAGGAAATGCCTGAAATTTGGTGAGTAACCGAGCACGAGAATCCTGTAAGGCCTGTCCACATTTCTGTGAAAGAGTGTAATCTGCTTTATAGTCTCATCAAACTCTGACTTGAGCCTGCGCTTATACCACTGCTGTTCGTTTTCGCACCACATATTCTGTTTATACCATGCTGGTATAAAATATAGCATTATGATTCCTCCTAATTTATGATTAATCAGATTACTACATGCTACGCATTCCCGTAATCTGACTACACCTCAAATCCGCTAATTTCCTGCGTCCCCGCAGCAAATTGCTACTTTCTCGGTGTAGTGCGGGTCACTAAGGTATACATCGAATTGCATGCAAGCATGCATCGATGATACCTTTTGACCCTTTAATCATATGAATGTATGATATCTATCCATATTCCGGTACACCTCAGCCTCGCGGTACAGCGAAATCCAAAGCCCTGTCGTCATCATGATAGAGCACGGCAGCATGGCAAGTGATGCATCCACATATCCGCCAAACTGTAAAAACAGCGGTCCACCCTGACATATACAGATAATGATTGAGCTGATAACAGAAAAGCTGAGCACTGTACCAATCAGATATCTCTTCGTAGGCTTTCCGGCATATATATCCTGTATGGAATCCCCCGACTTAAGCAGATCATCTGCAGTCCTGCCCGGAGACAGCATAACCATAGAAAAGATAATCGTAAGCAGACATATAATCACCATGTATACCACAATTCCAAGCGGTGATGTGAGCCTCATATTGTCCATCCACCACTGAATATCAGCATTGTCCGGAAACAGATAATGAAGCCCATTGCACATAAACTGTGGAATCAAAAAAGCTGCTGACGCAAACATAAGCGGCGTAGCACCGACAGGATTAAGCTTGTAGGCGATATAGTTCTTATCCGCATAGATATTGTTTATGGAAACTCTCTGTACTGCTATTCGCTTCTCTGTAGTCTCAAGTACTATCATGACAGCAATCTCTGCCACGCCTATAACTACAGGCAGTGCCAGCTTCTCAAGCGGCTTTCCTGTAAACATGGTCATCATACCACTGACTATATTGACCATGAATACACTCACCTTTCCACCGATACCATACTTGGTAGCTCTGTCGCACATATACACCACTATCAGCATACCCGCGATGAGCTGTATGAAAACTATTATTTTATTCCATATAAGTTCATCTCCACTAACTCTATACATAAGTGTCTGTGTTTTGTGATATGCCTGGACGGCTGCAATAATCATCATGATGGTAACTGTCCATATGTTTATCTTCTTCGGTGACAACTTTCTGGTGTTGTCAAGCGACATGATTGCAACTATCAGTATAGCAAGCATGGATGCCAGCATGTACGGCCACAAGCCTATGATGAAAATGGAACAGTTCTTCATATCACCTGAAATAGCCTGTAAAAGTATGGACTGCGCATCTACGTTTACATTGCTATATGCATCTATATCTATCCCGTAGAGTGGTATATTTCTGCCGACCATGTACACGAGCATGGTCATGAACGAATATAAGAGCTTATATAATAATACGTGTTCCTTCTGTTGTTTTTGTTTTTTCTTCTTTATACTATCTTTCTGCTTCAAGGAATTCACCTTTCCTCACAAAGTAATTTCGTTTTACTACAAAACAGCTTAACGAATTAGTGACCATCCGCTACAGATGGTCACTAATATTATAAAACATTAATTCACTTTTTGCACTTTATTTCTGCTTTGATTCATCATCTGACTCATCATTCTTTGCAGGTTTTCTTCTGCGGTTGTCATAAACACCCTTTCCTGTGATAGCTGCAACTGCTGCTGCAATCCACCACCACCATGTTTTGATACCGTCCTTGGCTGTTCCGCCTGCTGCAAGAGGTGTATCCTCATCCTCGATGTTCTGAAGATTATCGTCTTCCTCATTTACTGCAAGAGGAACCTGTGCATCCTGAATTGGTGTATTCTGTGCTGCCGGTGCAGCTGGTGCCGCAGGTGCGGCCGGTGCAGGTGCTGCTGGAGCTACCGGTGTAGCGGCTGCAAGAGGTGTAGCGGCCGGTGTGATAGTTGTTGCTGGTGCAGGTGCATTATCTACTGCCGGTGCAGGTGTTGGAGCCGGTGTTGGTACTACATTTGCAGTTGACTGACTCTGACTCGTGCTAGTGCTGATACTCTCGCTTGTGCTGAGTGACTCACTTGTGCTTGCTGACTCGCTTGCACTTGCTGACTCACTTGCACTTGCTGACTCGCTTGCACTTACTGACTCACTTGCACTTGCTGATTCACTTGCACTTGCTGATTCACTTGCACTGATTGCCTCACTCACACTCTGTGATGCGCTGATGCTGTCACTTGCTGTGCTCTCTGATCCAGTCTCACTGATTGAGGTGCTGATGCTTGTGCTCTCGCTAGCGCTTGATGATGCTGAGTCGCTTGATGACTCAGAAGCACTTGTGCTTGTTGAGGTACTCTGGCTATCGCTTACGCTCGTTGATGCGCTCTGTGATTCACTTATACTTGTTGATGCACTCTGGCTTTCACTTACGCTCGTTGATGCACTCTGTGATTCACTTACACTTGTCGATGCACTCTGGCTTTCACTTACGCTCGTTGATGCACTCTGTGATTCACTTATACTTGTCGATGCACTCTGTGATTCACTTACACTTGTCGATGCACTCTGGCTTTCACTTACGC